>Ga0207869_1000004_pt1 | contig 256180 bp, 214 predicted proteins | sample HigsolmetaAR205D_FD_184837 | JGI IMG/M metagenome (GOLD analysis project Ga0207869, IMG submission 184837) | Ionic liquid and high solid enriched microbial communities from the Joint BioEnergy Institute, USA - AR20-5-D (SPAdes) (version 2) ...
CGCTCATGTTGTGACTCACAAAAAGGACTGTGCGTCCTTCGCCGGCTACTTGCCTCATCTTACCAAGGCACTTCTTCTGAAACTCGAGATCTCCAACCGCTAAAACCTCGTCCACAATTAATATTTCTGGCTCCAAATGCGCAGCCACGGCAAAGCCCAGCCGAAGACCCATGCCGCTGGAGTAGTGCTTGACTGGCGTGTCGATAAACTTTTCAACCCCGGCAAAGTCAACAATTTCGTCGAACTTGCGGTCAATTTCTTGGCGCGTCATGCCAAGGATCGCGCCGTTGAGATAGATGTTCTCGCGCCCTGTTAGCTCTGGGTGAAAACCTGTGCCAACTTCCAGAAGTGCGCCAATGCGACCAAAGACCTCGACATAGCCGGAAGTCGGTTCCGTAATGCGCGACAGGATTTTGAGCAGCGTGCTTTTTCCCGCGCCGTTGCGGCCGATGATGCCGACGACTTCGCCCTTTTTCACCTCGAAGGACACATCTTTCAGCGCCCAGATGGTCTCGTTCAGGTTGGCGGCTCCATACGCCTGCCCACGCACCAATTGCGCGGCGCGCCGGAACGGGCTTGAGAAGGCGTCGGTGAGTGTGTCTCGCAGGGTTTTATAGCGCTCTTGCTTCCCGCCAATGCGATACTGTTTGCTAAGACCTTCAACGCGAATTGCAACGTCACCCATGCTTACACCACATCCGCGAACGATTTTTCCATGCGCCGGAAATAGAAGGCTCCGCTAATGAGCAGCGACACGGCGGCAAACGACGAAACCAGAATGATCGGGCCGGGCGCGGTATCTGTGCCCAGTAGTGCCCAGCGAAAACCCTCCACAACGCCGGTCATCGGGTTGATGCCATAGAGCGCGCGCAGCGTGTCATTTTCAATGAGGCTGCTTGGATAGGCAATCGGCGTCGCAAACATCCAGAATTGTGTCAAAAATGGAACGGTATAGCGGACATCCCGAAATTGGACATTCATCGCCGAAAGCCATAGCCCGACGCCCAATGATGTGACGAATGCCAGGAGTAAAAAGAGCGGCAGCCAGATGACGTTCGCTGTGGGAACGATCCCATACGCCAGCATCATGAGGATCAGTACGATAAACGCGAGCACGAAATCGATCGCACCGGAAATCACGGAGGAGATCGGAATAACCAGGCGTGGGAAGTAAATCTTCTTGATGAGGTTGGCGCTTCCTACCAGACTGTTGGCTGACTGCCCCAGACCATTGGCGAAGAACGTCCATGGCACGAGCGCCGCGTAGCTGAAGATGGGGTAGGGAATACCATCCGACGGCACGTTGGCGAGGTTGCCGAAGAACAGGCTAAAGACCACCATCGTCATGAAGGGCTGGATGATCGCCCAAGCCGCGCCGAGCACCGTCTGCTTGTAGCGCACCTTGATATCGCGCCAGGTCAGGAAATACAGCAATTCGCGGTATTCCCACAGTTCGCGGAGTTTGAGCGACACCCAGCCACGCGAGGGCTCGATACGTAAATAGTATTCGGTTTGCGGCGTCTCTGGCGACGATGTCGATGGCCTATCTTCAGTTTTCTTCGCTTCTACGGCAGTTGTAGCGTCCGTTTGCATACGTTTTCCGTTTCCGAACGGTTCGGAAGGTGATTGCAGCATTTATACCACGTAATGTGGAGGCTAAGCGGCTAAGGCGTTGGTTTTTCTTTCGTAGGGTGACTGCCCCTATTCAGGCCTTGGAGAGTGGGCATCTGCCAGGCATGCTCCGCCGTTGCGACATCGAATTGCTTTCCGAGACGCATCGAGCAAGGCTATGACAGAACGCAGTAGCAGCCCTGATTACAAGGTGATCCGTCACTCCAGGGCAGCAACGGCGATCATTTTACGGCCTAAAATTGTGTGTCGCCGCACAAATTATAGGCGAGCTAATAGTTTCGTTGCTTTCGGACACACATTAGGCATTGTATCGGCTTTAGCGCTCGTTGTCCATTAAGGTTCTGGGAAACTCAGTTTAGGCTTGACCTCGCGTAAAAGCCACCCGTTTCACATGATTGCGCCATGATTGCGCGAGGTGGGGATATAAGCCCAAAAGCCTCCACCGAGCATCTCATTCTAAGGCAAGCGGGGCGCGACACAAGCGTGAATTTTATGTCAGGGCGGAATATTTCTCAAAATCGAGCGTAATAGATCGGGAAGTGCCGCCGTTAGTGCGATGCATTTTGCGGCTATGTATTGCTTTCGATTGCAAGGTGCGATTCCACCCTTTTGGGGGGCGCTTGCAGATTGTATTTTCTGTAATTTGAGTTATAGCGAACTCAAATACCTAACCTTTGCCAAGCTGGCGGAGACGAAGAGAGCAACGATGTTCGACCGTTTTGTTGAGACAAACGACCAGAGACGCTGGCAGCAGCTCAAACTGCTCAATCTTCTGGCAGCTTGCCATGACGAGGAGATGTTCGCCGACGCGCTTGTGGCAACCTGTGGCATCGTCTTGAAACGGCCGCAGCGTGTCTATCGACTGTTGCAGGCCTCGCAACTGACACGATTCGCCAAAGGCCCAGCAGAGGAATAGCTTGGATGCTGCGTCGCGAAGCGGCAAGGGGCTAGGTTGCTGGCAGGCGCTGGATCGCGGTCGCAATTTCCGACGGCAGCGGGTGTCGTGCGACCGAGTTTAGCCATAACGCTTGCTCGTTGTGCCAGCGCACGACAATTCCGCTTAACAGGCGATACTGCTTTAGAAAGACGCTGGCGTTGGCAAATCCACGATCCACGAAGAAGTCATTGTCTTTTCGTTCGGCCATTAGGCGCAGCTTCGTTGCCGCGTCACCTGCCCCCTCAACCTGCAGCTTGTGTTCGCTGTGCAACCATAGCAGATTGACCTTGCCGGACGGCATCTGCCCCACCTTGTCACGCAGGATGGTCATCAGCTTTAACGAGCGCACTCTGCTGTCTGTTTCACTGTCCAGTTCGCGGCCACGTATGCGCCGAACCTCGATATTGAATGATGTGCGCGTGCGGAAGGTGGCGGTGAAATCTGGCCCGCGTTGTTTGGACGCTGCATAGGTTTCGTATTCGAGCGCGAAGCGGGGATCGCTCAGTAGCAGCGCTACCGTGGCCAGTTCCGCGCGCACATCGCCTAATCCGCTTTCATCCCGTGCGTTTTTCAACTTGGCGCGGATTTTGGCGCGGTACTGGGTTGCAAATGCCTTGAACCGCCGTGAGTTTCGTATCCAGCTTTCAAACTCGGCAGCGAAAGCGGATGGCCTGCCGTCGAAGATGATTGCCAGCAAATCGTCGATTTCGGACATGAGGCCTGAACAAGCGATAGGCGGGCTGAAAGGCAGCTTTCGTGAGCGCAATCATAACTCGATTTGGCCCGAAGAAACTTTTCAATGGTGTAGCGCTGGTTGGGCGGCTCTGAACGCCGCAACCGGCGGAAACCAAGAACCCGCTTCCCCGATTGCATAGCAAGGAAACGGGTTCTTGGGTGTTGCCGTTCGCCTATTGCGACCACTCCGTCGGGGTGCGATCCCAGCGGTGTTCGCGCAGCTTTGCCATCAGTTCATCGGGCAGGCGCTGGCCGTCGCTGGTAGCGATATTAGCCTCGACGTGCCGCAGCTTGCGCATGCCGGGGATGATCGTGCTGACGGTCGGGTTCTGCAGGATGAAGCGCAGTGCCAGTTCTGGCATCGTCATATTGTCGGGAACCAGCGGGCGCAGCGCTTCGGCGCGATCAACCGAGGCGTTGAGGTTTTCAGGGACGAAATAGCTGTTGCGCCAGTCGCCTTCAGGCCAGCGTGTGTCTTTCGTCAGCGTGCCGGTCAGCGTGCCTTCGTCAAACGGCACGCGCGCGATAATGGCGATATTCAGTTCATCAGCAACCGGGAAGAGCCGGTCTTCCGGGGCCTGGTCGAAAATGTTGTAGATTACCTGCACAGCGTCAATCAGGCCCGTTCGCAGCGTGCGCAGGACATTTTCCGGTTCCCAGCGGTTGACGCTGATGCCTATGGCCTTGACCTTGCCTTCACGCTTCAGGTCTTCGACGGCGCGCTGCCAGCCTTCGTCATCGGCCCAGTCATCCTCCCAGACGTGGAACTGCATCAGATCCAGGCTTTCGAGACCGAGATTTTGCAGGCTCTTCTCGGTCATTTCGCGAATGTAATCTGGCGGGAAAACGTCTTCGATCCGGTATCCCCGGCGCGAAGGCCATTTGCGGTTTTTCGGCGGGATTTTACTGGCGGTGTACAGCTTTTTGTCGGGATGAGCGCGTACCAGATTGCCCAGCAGCTTTTCCGAGCGGCCCTCGCCATAGGCGAAAGCAGTATCGAAAAAGTTGCATCCCAGTTCAACTGCGCGTTCGAGTGCCGCCATCGATTCACGGTCGTCCGAGCCGCTCCACTCGCCCATGCCCCACATGCCATAGCCAATTTCGCTAACCTGCCAGCCGGTTCGGCCAAAAGTCCGGTACTGCACAGTCTTCCTCCTTCGCGTAGTCATGAAACACATCGTATCTTCATCAAGTCTACCCGCAGCCTGCGCCGGTTCCCACCTTCGGCGCGGGCTATCTTGGGAATTGCGTCCCGTGTTGCGATTTCCTACACTTTCGCTCCATTGTCTGAATGATGAGGGGCATGCATGGAGCAGGACGTCGATGTGGCAGTCGTTGGAGCAGGGGCAGCGGGCTTGTTCGCCGCGATCTGGGCCGGGCGGACTGCTCCACAGGCGCGTGTTGTGGCGCTCGATGGCGCGCGCAGGCTCGGCGCGAAGATTCTGGTTGCCGGCGGAGGGCGTTGCAACGTCACCCACGACACGGTTGACGCTTCGGCCTACGCAGGCTCCTCGCAGAACGCCATTCGCAAGGTCCTGCTGCGTTTCGATGTGCCTGAAACGGTAGCCTTTTTTCGCAAGCTCGGTGTGGAGTTGAAACGGGAAGAAACAGGTAAACTGTTCCCGGTGACCGATGATGCGCGCAGCGTGCTTCATGCGCTCCTGCAGGCGGCCAGCGACGCCGGAGCGCGGTTGCTGCACCCGAACCGCGTCCGGGCGATTCGGCGTGAAGACGGCGGCTTTTGCGTCAGCGGCGACTGGGGAGAATTGCGGGCCCGGCGCGTCATCCTGGCAACGGGCGGGCGTAGTTTGCCGAAATCCGGGTCAGATGGGTTTGGTTATGAGTTGGCGAAATCGCTCGGCCATACGATCACGCCGCGTGTGTTTCCCGCACTGGTACCGCTGACTCTGCCGCAAGACCATCCGCTATGCCGGCTGAGTGGAATTGCTGTCCCGGCAACGCTCGAAGTGCGGGACAGCCGGGGCAGGCGGCTTATCGCGATGACCGGTTCCACGCTGTTGGCGCACTTTGGTTTGTCCGGGCCAGCCGTTCTCGACATCAGCCGCTATTTCATCGACGCCCGCTTCGATGATCCGGGCGCTACGCTGGTCATCAACTGGTTGCCGGACTTTACTCGCGAGCAGCTTGAGACCGGCCTGCTGCGGACGGGCAAGACGACCATCCTGCGCTTCCTCAGCGCGTTACTGCCGGAGCGTCTGGCGCGTAGTCTGAGCCAGCAAGCCGGCGTCGAACCGGCCACTCGTATTGATCAGCTTTCCCGGCAGAAGCGACGCGATTTGGTTACAACCCTCACCGAAATGCCGTTGCCGGTGACCGGCAATCGCGGTTTCACCTACGCCGAAGTTACGGCGGGCGGCGTCCCGCTTAGCGAACTGAAGCTGGACACGATGGAATCTCGCGTCTGTCCCGGCCTGTACCTCTGCGGCGAATTGTGCGATGTAGATGGCAGGATCGGCGGTTATAACTTCCAGTGGGCCTGGTCCAGTGGCTATGTCGCCGGTGTTGCGGCGGCCCGTTCTCTCACAGGCGATTAGCGCTCCTCTGGTCAGAATACGAGCTGCCCTGACGTTCGGCACGCGATCGTGGTTCCCGCCGCTTCCGTTTGCGCGCTATACTTCCCGGTTTGTTGCTCCAGTGCTCTTCGGGATCGGTATACATGCTTTTCCGCGTTCTCTTCTGGTTGTCGCTCGCTGTCATTGGCGGAGCTATTGTCATCGCCCTGCTGGTCATCGCGCGGCGACCGCTCAAGCCGTTTGCGCGCAATCTGTTGCTGGTGCTGATCGGTCTGGAAATTGCGGTTGCCGGAGCGCATCTGGTCAGCCTGGCCAACACCATGCCACCATTCTGGGATTGGTTCTTCGATCTCCAGTTGGAGCTCAATCTCGGTTCAATCTTCTCGTCGCTACAACTGATGGTGATCGCGCTGGCCGCCTTGCTAATCGCCTTCACGCTGCCGGTGCGACAGCGCTGGCGGCGCGCTTACTGGCTGTTGCTGGCAGCCGGGTTCGCCTTCCTCAGCATCGATGAATTTTACGCGCTTCACGAAACGATGGGCAGCCGCGTTGAGACCGATGCGTGGCGCATTCCCTATGCGCTGGCCGGTCTTGGCCTCTTCGCGCTAACGGCAGCGGCCTACTGGTTTGGCTTCCGGCGGCAGGTGCGGCTGTTCGCGCTGCTTTTCATCGGCTTCATCATTATGGCAGTGGCCGGCATTGGCATCGAGGAATTCGCTCTGCGCGGCTGGGTGAGCGAGAATCAGAACGCGCGCTGGATGTACGTCTTCGAAGAAGTCTTCGAGATGGTCGGCGCGACGATTATTCTGGCGGGCATGATTTCGTTTTTGCAGGAGCGGCTGAGTGGAGAGCGCTGGGTGCGCGCCGGGCGAGTCCTGGTTGCGGGCGGCACGATCTGGACATTGTGGCTGCTGTTTGTTCTGCTCTTCCAGGCGCGTCTGGAAGCAGCGTTATTGGCACAGCCCGCCAACGTCGAGTTTGAGGGCGGCTTGCGTCTCGTCGGCTATCGCCTTTCGCCGGCGGTGGTTCGCCCCGGCGGCGAGATCGAACTGACGCTCTACTGGGAGGCGGAAGCCGGTCTGCCCGAAGATTACAGCCTCTCGGTTCACGCGCTAAGCCATCCCGAAATCGCATCGGTCGCGCAGTCCGATGATTTACATGCCGGGCCAATACCGAGCCGGGCCTGGTTCCCGCATGTGGTGCTGCGTCGCACGGTCTGGATACAGTTGCCGGATGATTTGCCCGCGCCGCAGAGCTACTGGCTGATGGTGCGTGTCTGGTTTGGGCCGTGGCCTTTGGGCCGCCCGTGGCAGGATACGACCGGCGTACCAGTCGTCGACGCGGGACAGGCGCGCCCGCTGGCGCATGACAGTATTATTCTGGACGCTGTCGCTGCGCTGCCCGAAGCGAAACCGCCCGCGCCGGTTATCACCGCAGTCCATACTTTTCCGACCGAAGGCATTCATCTGGAGGGCTACGACCTGCCGCAGGAACCGGTGACGGTGTCCGAATTTGGGGTGCGCTTCTGGTGGCGGACAGACGCCCCGCCGCCACGCGATTTGCAGCAGTTCTTCCAGTTAATCGACCGCGAAACGGGCGCAGTCTTTTCGTTCGACCAGCCACCCTTTGGCGGGCGGTTTCCAACTTCCGACTGGCCCGCCAATGAAGGGTTTGTCGATGAGTGGGCTATTGTCATTCCCGATGACATGCCGCCTGGCTCCTACGACGTGTTGACCGGCCTGTATGACCTGACGACCATGGAACGGGCGACCGTCGTCGACGCAGACGGGAATCCGGTCGAGGCGAACAGCATTTACCTCGGCGCGCTCGAATACCGGCCCCCTGCCGCCGAATCATGATACAGTTATCCTGTGAGGCGGTTGAACGGGAGCAGACATGAGCCTGAGTAACGTTTCGTGGGTGGATATTCCTTCTTCCGGGCGAGTAGCGTTGGATCAAGTGGCGATTCGCCTGCATCCGGTGGACGAGGTCGCGATTGCCAAGACGCCGCTGCAAGCCGGCACGGTTCTTGAAAGCAGCAGTAGCGATGCCGTTACCATTCGGCAGTTTATACCGGCAGGCCACAAAATCGCGCTGCGGGCGCTGGCGGCGGGCGAGCCGGTGCGGCGCTACGGGCAGGTGATCGGGTTCACAACAGCCGCGATTGCTCCCGGCGAACACATCCATTCGCATAACCTCGGTGTGGCCGATTTTGAGCGCGACTATGCCTTTGGCGTCGATGTTACGCCGGTCGCGGTCGTCGCGGAAAGCGAGCGTCGCACGTTTAACGGCTATCTACGCCCCGATGGGCGTGTTGGCACGCGCAACATGATCGCTGTGATTTCCACGGTCAACTGTTCGGCGCATACGTCCCGCGAGATTGCCCGCGCTTTCACCGATGAAATCCTCGCCGAGTATCCCAATGTTGACGGCGTGGTGGCGCTGGCGCACCAGTCGGGTTGCGGAAACCGGATCGGCGGCGAGGATTACGCGCTCTTGCAGCGCACGCTAGCGGGCATGGCGGTTCACGCTAACGTCGGCGCGTATATTCTGGTGGGGCTAGGGTGCGAGACTAACCAGATTGCCGATCTGATTCGCAACTACTCACTCGACGCCGGCAATGGCCTGAAGCCACCGCCGAGCCTCAATATTCAGGATGAGGGCGGTATTCGCAAGACGGTTCAGGCGGGAGTCGGCGCGATTCGCGAACTGCTGCCGGAAGTTAACCGCGTGGCGCGTTCGCCGCAGCCGGTTTCGGAATTGATCGTCGCCTTGCAGTGTGGCGGTAGCGATGGTTGGTCTGGCGTGACGGCCAACCCTGCGCTCGGCCTGGCGTTGGACGAACTGGTGCGGCAGGGTGGAACCGGCGTACTGGCGGAAACGCCGGAGATTTACGGCGCGGAACACTTGCTGACGCGCCGGGCCATCAGCGAAGCGGTCGGCCAGAAGCTGGTGGAAAAAGTGCGCTGGTGGGAAGATCACGCCCGTAAACACCGGATGGAAATCGACAACAATCCGAGCGTTGGCAACAAGGTCGGCGGCCTGACGACGATCTTCGAGAAATCGCTGGGCGCGGTCGCCAAGGGCGGCAACACGCCGCTGACCGCAGTCTACGACTATGCCGAGCGCATCACCGAACGCGGCCTTGTCTTCATGGATTCGCCGGGCTACGATCCGGTATCGGCCACGGGACAGGTCGCGGGCGGCAGCAATCTGATCGTTTTTACGACCGGCCGCGGCTCGGTATTCGGCTTCAAGCCCGTGCCGTCGATTAAAGTCGCCACCAACTCCGAAATGTACCGGCGTATGGAAGATGACATGGATCTAAACGCCGGGGAAGTCCTCGAAGGCAAGACGCTGGAGGCGGTGGCGAGCGAACTCTTTGAGCTGATGATCCGCGTCGCGTCGGGCGAGCAGACCAAGAGCGAGGCGCAGGGCGTCGGCGAATCCGAATTCAACCCCTGGAATCTTGGCGGAACGCTCTAGCCAGACGCCCATAACGACGCGCCGTGCCTGCCGGATCGTCAATCTCCGGCATATTTGCTTTCCGCTGCCCATAGCAAGCCGCGCGTGACGATGGTCAGCGCTTCGTCTTTGATCACGTCGGGCGTGTGGCCGAGTGAACAATAAAAGACGCGGCCCTTGCCATAGTGTTTGGTCCAGACAACCGGCATAACGACGTCGCCAAAACGTGTTGTTGCCAGCACGCGAATGGCCGGGTCGATATGCATGTAATACTGTTCCGATGTGACGACGAAATCATTGATGCCGTCGGTAATCGGGTCTGGTTCACCGTCGATGTGAACGGTGTAGGTCACGCCATCACCGCCGGGATGCGCCACCCATTGCCCGCCGACCATGTATTGATACTCCGTTTGTTCGCGGAAGGCATCGGCCATGCCACCATGAACACCGCCGATGCCGACGCCGCCCTGAACGGCAGCCAGCAAGGGTTTCAGTTGTTCATCCGTAATCTTGCCCATCGTCCAGATCGGAATGATCAGGTCGAAAGCGGACAGGTCGTATTCGATCAGGGCGTCCAGCGTATCCGAGATGGTCACGTCAAAGTCATGAGCGCGCAGTTGGCTGCCGAGCAGTTCGGCCATCCGGGCCGGTTCGTGGCCCTGCCAGCCACCTTGAAAGATAAATGCAGTTCGCTTTGCCATTGGAAATCCTGAACGAGATACAGATCAGATACAAGGCGTCATGCGTTTCTAGCGTGCAGGCGCTCACGCAGACATTACGTGCGATGATGGCCGCAAGCGTAGCGTCTTTTCGCTTCAAGCGAAAGAGACCATTTGTTGTGGCGATTCGGGATGATGGCAGAGGCGATCAGACGCTGAGCGCGGAATAGATTTCGCCCAGAAAGCGGCTTGGCCTGTGAGCCAGCAGTTTGGTGTGTGCGAACCCTGCCTGAGCTGCAATCCGGACCCACGAAGCGTAGGAAAATGGATACGGGACCCATTGATTGCCGGTATCGGTGTTGTATTCAACCACGATAAAGCGGCCGTTTGGCGCAAGGCACTGCTTCAGCCCGCTTATAACGGTGGTCAGGCGTTCCCGGCGAACAAAGTGCAGCGAGTTCGCGGCGACGATACCGTCGAGTTGTGGAAGGTCGGGCAGGTCGGTGAAGTCGGCAACGATGGTCTGGAGTTTTACGCCGGGAAAGCGGCGATTCATTTCGCGTTCCTGGATTGCCAGCGCGCTCCGGTCGCGGTCTACGGAGTAGATATGCGTGCCGGGACCAAGCAGTTCGGCCAGCGCGAGCGTGAACGCGCCGGTTCCCGAACCGATGTCCAGCCAGACAGGCTCAGTTCCGCGCGGAGCAGGTATGCCCGCGCTCAGGAGATCGACGTGATCTTTGTGGTCCAACGTCTTTCCTCTACGGGTGTGGGGTCAGGGAATGATGAGCGTGCCGGCGGTTGCGCCGTCCATTTCGCCGGCCGGGATACGCTCGCCCGTATCCGGATTGTAAAGACGCACTACAACGGTGTACTCTCCGGGCGGCACACCGGCAAGTGGCAGCGTATAGACATCCCGGAACGTTTCACCTGCAGTCCAGGTGGTAGTGCTGAGCCGCCCATCCTGCGGGAACTGGTCGTCCTGCGACCAGAGCGGCGTTCCGGTTGCCGGGTTGGTCGCGCCGATGAGCTGGACGGAAAACTTGAGTGGCGTTTCGCTGTCGCGCAGCGGACGCCAGTACAACACGACCAGTGCTGCGTGTTGATCGCCCATTGCGGTGTCGATGGAAGCGCCTGTCAATTCGGCCAGATCGCCAAATGTTGCCAGAGGCGTGCCGGTAGGGGCGTCGGCCGCAGGCTGCCACGGGCGATATTCCTCGACGCGCAGGCCGCTTACACTGGTCGCGCGAATCTGCTGGAGATGAGTGCTTAGCCAGCGCTCGACGATGCCCGCGCTTGGCCAGTCTGGAAAAGTTTGCGCGACCAGCCAGATGCGCGGATGCGTCTGCGCGTCCTGTTCGAGCAACATGGCGATTTCCTCTGCCGGCTGGCGCGGGTTGGCCGGAAGCTGCTTGCGATCATTCGAGAGCGCCGACTGCTCAAAATAGTAGTTGAACGCTTCGTCGGCGGCGGCCTGAATAATCATGTCTTCTGGCCGGGCGGTTGCTTCCAGATAAGCGATCAGCGCGGGCCAGTCCGGGGATTTCGCGTAGTCGGAGACAAAATAATAATTTCGCAGGCTGTATCCCGTTACAGCCAGCCAGCCTCCCAGCACAACGATGGAAAACGCCCGACCTGCGACATGCCTGCCTGTCCACTGAGCAACCACCAGCGCAGAGGCCAGAATGACGAGAGCAGACGCCACGGAGAGCACGTATCTGGGCGTGAAAACATTGAGGCGCAGCGACACAATCGCCAGCAACAACAACGGCAAACCGCCGAGCAATGCCAGCAATAACCCTTTGGACGCGGCCTGCCGCCAGAGCACGACAACACCCGCCACGAATACCAGCAGCAGCACCGGGCCAATAGCGGCGGCATATTCTGGCGGTAGGCTGCGTTCCCCGAACGACAGCGCGGGTAGAAACCAGGTCACAAGCAGTCCGGGCTGAAAGCCGCCGGTTGTGCCGCCATAACCGCCTCCGGAGAGGAGGCGTGGTTGCAGATACCACGGCGCAAGCGCGACCGCGATCGCAGCCTGCGATGCCGCCCATGCCAGCAGCAGTCGCCGGTTGCGGCGGTAAGCGATGAGAACGTACAAATTCAGGGCGACGAGGGTGAAAGCTTCCAGATAGTAGATATAGGCTGCCGCGGCAGACGCCACGACATACAGCGCCCAGTCAAGCCGCCGGCGATACCGCAGCGCCCGCAGGCCAAGCCAGACCGCCAGCGTGTTGGCGGTCGCCCAAATCGCGTAGTTGCGCGCGTCCTGCGCATGCCAGATCTGAAATGGGTGCAGCGCCCAGAGCAGGGCCGCCAGCAACCCGACCTTTGTCCCGGCAATTCGCTTGCCCAGTGCATAGAGCAGAGGGATGCCGATCACGTTCGCCAGCGCAGGGAGAAAGCGCGCCGTCTGATCGCCGGGGCCGACCAGCAGCGCCCAAGCGCGATACAGCCCGATCGCCAGTGGCGGTTGCGGATCGGTGGTGGCGATTGCGTCCAGCGTTTCGGCAAGTGGCTGGCGCATCCAGTAGCGAATTGTGAAAACCTCATCGCCCCGGATGGCAACCTCGTTGATCTGGAACAGACGCAGCCCAAAACCGGCCAGCGTGAGCGCAAGCACGATGGCCAGTGTGGAGCGGTGCAGTGTGGCGCTCATGATGTGGCCGGCAGCGTTCGTCTCTCAAACTCGGCGATCTGCTCAGGTGTCAGGGTCGGCTGCCTGCCGACCTGCCGCATGTAGTCCTTCAGACTGGGATCGAGCTTATCCTGAGCGCGCAGCACCGGAACAGTGGGCGATTCAATCGTGATGTGCGCGCGCGGGTCGGTGAAGACGATCACCGGCTGGACGGGGACATCTGGCGCAATGGGTTCCAGCAGCTTCCTGACGTACTCGCTGTTGCGGATGGCTTCATCTGTCGGGTTGCCAATGCTGTCAAAACGGAAGGCCGTAAATAGACGTGAGATGAACGATTTGTGGGTTTGCCAGTCATCGCCTTTGACCGAAAAGCGCCCATCCTGCCAGCGCGTCGTGAAGACGAAAACGCCCTGTGGTGCGATGAGAACGTGGCGGGCCGGCAGATGATAGTAGTTATAAAGCACGCTCTTGTTGCTCAGCCCTTTCAGGCCCTCGCGCAACGCTGTTTCCGGGCGTGGCTGGCGAATCCACAGGTTCGTCATGCGAACCGACGCGACGGTTGAAATGAAGGCGATAACTACCACAATCGCCGGGACGACCCCGCCCCAAATCAGGTCATTGGCTTGCAGGCTGGTGATTTGCTGATTTGTGAGCAACAGACCAAGAATGAGGATGCCGAAGCTGAAAAAAAACAGGTACTGGGCAATCTGGCGGTTTCGACGTACGAGTTTATCGTTGGTTACGACGCGCATCTGCGATCAGGTCCTTTTCAGACAGGGTTAATGGAAGGCCATGTAACGGCGGCCGGAAATATGCATTCAGGTATGTACGTAGCGCGGCGTATTGTAGAAAGAGGGCCATTTCCGGTCAAGCGCGGTAAGTGCCAGCCTGCCGGAATATGCGTTGTGGCCCGCCGGTAAGGCGCTATAATTCCCTGAGCAAGCAAAAGAGGATCGAACAGACAGTGGAAGAAATCGTCCTGTTAGGGCTGGTTCTGCTCCTGCTTCTGGGGGCATACTGGTCGATGGTCATTTTCCCGCGACAGCGGGACTTTCAAAAGCGCCAGCAATTCGCTCGTGAACTGAGCGCTGGCGATGAGGTCATTACTTATGGCGGAATCATCGGCAAGGTCGTCGACATTGACGCGGAGATGGGCGTCGCCCATATCGAAATCGCCGATGGCGTCACCGTTCGCATGATCAACGCGGCACTGATGCAACCCTACGATCGGGAAGCCATCGCCGAAGCGGCGCGGACCGCCCTTGAAAAAAGCAGCGCCCGCAACTAGCGTTCAGCAACCATCCCTTGCTCACTCGCAGGTCACGAGCGCGATCTGCGAGTGATTCGTGATTGAATGAAAGGCGCTTCTATGCAGCATCATATTCGATGGCTGGTGGCGATCATCCTCCTGACCATCTTCGCCGTTTGGGTCAGCCTGCCGACCACGGAAGGCGTGCAGTGGCAGTGGGATGCCGATGGCGATGGCACGCCCGATCTGGTGTTCGCGCCCAGCCAGCGCCTGGGTCTGGATCTCGTCGGCGGGCTTCGCGTCCTGTTACAGGCCGAACTACCGCCCGGGTCTTATACGATTGACGACCTCCGTCAGGCGGCCAATAACGTCGCGCGCCGGGTCAACGCGCTTGGCGTTACCGAGCCAACCGTGCAGGTGCAGGGTAACAGTCGCATTCTGGTCGAGCTGCCCGGCGAAACCGATCCCAACGTTGCCATCGACACCATTCAGCAGACGGCGCTGCTCGAATTTGTCGACTTCAGCGGTCTTGGAGCGCAGGCGTTGCAACTCGAAGGGCGGCGCATTCTGACGACCGAGCAACTGTTAATCGAGGAACAGCGACGGGCGGCAGCGGCTGAAGCCGGCATTGAGGTCACGGAAGAACCGGAAGAAGAACGACTGGTCAATCCCTTGACCGGCCAGCCGTTTCGCACCGTCATGACCGGGGCCGGGCTGCAAGCGGCGGCAGCGCAGTTTTATAACAATTCGTGGATTATCAGTTTCGAACTGACGCCGGAAGGCAGTCAGGTCTTCGGGCCGTTCACTGCCGCCAGCATCGGCCAGCCGCTGGCCATCGTGCTTGACGGTGTTGTGCTGTCCGCGCCGACGATTCAGGACGCGCTGACGACCGGCGGGACGATTACCGGCAACTTCACGGAAGAAGAAGCCAAAACGCTGGCGCTTCAGCTTCGCTCAGGCGCGCTGCCGATACCGCTGCGCGTCGAATCGACCGAGACGGTTGGCGCGACGCTGGGCCAGGAGTCGGTCACGCTCAGCATCCGCGCCGGGGTCATCGGCGTGATTGTCGTCCTGCTGTTTATGTTCATCTACTACCGGGTGCCGGGTATCGCGGCGGATCTGGCGCTGCTGGTTTTCATCGCCCTGAACATGGCGGTTTTCAAACTCATTCCGGTGACACTGACGCTGCCGGCGATCACGGGTTTCCTGATCTCCATCGGCACGGCGGTAGACGGCAATATCCTGATCTTCGAGCGCATCAAAGAGGAACTTCGCAATGGCGCGTCGCTCGATCAGGCGCTGGTCGCCGGGTTTGACCGCGCGTGGCAGTCCATTCGCGACTCCAATTTCTCGACGATCATCATCTGTGGCGTGCTGTTCCTGTTCGGCCAGACGCCGGGGGCCAGTATCGTCTCCGGCTTTGCGGTGACACTCGCCATCGGCCTGATCATCAATCTGTTTACAGCCGTGATCGTGACGCGCACTTTCCTGCATATCATGGTAAGACTGCTCTACACGCCACTGGCCGAGCGCAAGTGGCTGCTGGGCGTCTGAGGCAACCGATCCATGTTTAATCTTGTCCAGAAACGACGACTGTTCTTCACGCTGTCCGCTCTCATTATCATCCCCGGACTGTTGCTGATGGCGTATGTCACCGCCACAACCGGCGCGCCTTTCCGCCTCAGCATCGACTTTGTCGGCGGCAGCATCTACGAACTCCGGTTCACCGAAGACGGCGCGGACGAAGCGGCTATCCGCGATGCGTTCGCATCTGTTGGCCTTGACGACACCCTGATCCAGCGCGTGGGCGATCCGGCGCAGAACCGTTGGTCGATCCGCGCCGCTTTCAGCGATCAGGAAACGACCACACGCCTGCTCGACGCGCTGGATAGTCTGGCCCCGCTCGACCGGGATAGCGTTCGGGTCGAACAGGTATCGCCGACGGTGGGGCAGGAGGTGGCCCGGGCTGCCTTCTTCGCCATCCTCGTTGCGGCGCTCATCGTAGCCGGGTTTATCGTGATTGCGTTCCGGCAGGTTCCGCACGCTTTCCGGTATGGCGTTTGCGCCGTAACGGCGATGATGCATGATGTGCTTGTGGTTGCGGCGTTCGCGGCGCTCACGGGCATGCTCTTTGGATGGGAAGTTGACGCGCTTTTTCTGACGGCGGTGCTGACCGTCGTCGGCTTCTCGGTCCAGGATACGATTGTCATGTTCGATCGTATCCGCGAGAACATTCCCAAGCATCTGGGCGAGCCATATGAGGCTATCGTCAACCGCAGCATTCTGGAGACCATTCACCGGTCGCTGGCTACACAGCTCAACGCCTTTTTTATCATGGCGGCGATTTTGTTGTTCGGCGGCGAGTCGATTAAACAGTTTATCGCTACGCTTTTTGTCGGGCTGCTGGCCGGAACCTATTCGTCGATCTTCATCGCCGTGCCGCTGCTGGTCGCCTGGGAGAAGGGCGAACTTCCGTTTGTCGGTCGTGGGCGTCGTGGCCCGATTCAGCCGGTTAATGCCGAGGTTTAGTCGTGCGCGCGTTGATTTATGACGGAAGTCTCCGATTTGTACGGGACGCAGCGGTGGCGCAACCCGGCGAGGGCGAAGCGCTGCTGCGAATCCTGAAAGCGGGGATTTGCAACACCGATCTCGAATTGATGAACGGCTACATGGCCTTTTCAGACATCCTCGGCCACGAGTTTGTGGCGCGGGTTGAGGCCGGGCCGGATGACCTGATCGCGCAGCGCGTCGTCTGTGAAATCAATGTCGCCTGTGGCGACTGCGACTTCTGCGCCGCCGGGGTTCCAAGCCAGTGCCGCCGCCGGCGCACCATCGGCATTGATCGCTATCCCGGCGGGTTCGCTGATTATCTGATTGCGCCAGTAGCAAACCTGCACCGCGTGCCGGATAACGTGTCCGATGACGAAGCGGTGTTTGTCGAACCGCTGGCCGCCGCGCTGCAAGTGACCGAAGCCGTGCATATCTCGCCACGTGACCGGGTAGTCGTCCTTGGGCCGGGGAAACTCGGCCTGCTGGTCGCGCAGGTGTTGAAGCTGACCGGCGCGGATCTGGTTGTGCCGGTCCGGCGCGAGAAGCAGGCGCGCCTTTTGGAACGTTGGGGGATTCTCGCCGTCGAGGCCGGCAGCCTGCCGCCGGGACAGGCGGATGTGGTTGTCGATTGCACCGGCGTGGAGGATGGGTTCGCGACCGCGCTTGAGCTCGTGCGCCCGCGCGGGACCATTGTGCTCAAGAGCACCTATCATGGCCTGCCACAGGCCAACCTGACACGAGTGGCGGTGGATGAAATTCGCGTGATCGGCAGCCGCTGCGGGCCGTTCGACGCTGCGCTGCGCCTGCTCGAGCGCGGGCTGGTCGACGTCACATCCATGATCGAAAAGCGTTACCCGCTGGAGCGGGGCGTGGAGGCGCTTCAGGCCGCCGCTGAACAGGGGATGTTGAAGGTCCTACTGGACGTCAGCGAGGACTGAAACAGCGCCGTAGACGCATTCTCGCATCTAGCCCGCGACCGGCAGGGTGATATAGAAAGTCGCGCCTTTGCCGGGTTCGCTTTCCACCCAGATTTCGCCGTTGTGCGCTTCAACAATATGTTTGGCGATGGCGAGGCCAAGCCCGGTTCCCGGCGTTTCTTCCGGCGTGTCGGCGGCGCGGTGGAACTTCTGGAACAGGTGCTCCTGAGAGGCGAGGGAGATGCCGTAGCCTGTGTCCTCGACGGCGATTTCGACATAAGGCTCGCCGTTGCTGGTCGTGTGTTCGGCGCGAATGAAGACCTCGCCGTTGGGGCGGTTATATTTGATGGCATTGGTCAGCAGGTTGAGCAGCACCTGTTTGATTTTTCCACGGTCGCCTTTGACCGTGAACAGGTCATCTTCCAGCCGGATGAGGATGCCGCGTTCCTCGGCCTGGCTGCGCACGACATCGACGCACTCGATAATCAGCTTTCGCAGGTCAAATGGCGCGAATTCCAGACGAACGCGCCCTGACTCCCAGCGCGCCAGATCGAGAAAATCGCTCGTCAGGCGAATCAGGCGCTCGGTCTCCATTTGCATGGTGCGGATGATGTCCATGCGGCGCTCTTCCGAAAGGTCGGGCTTGAGCAACAGGTTCGTGCTCGTCCGGAGCGCGGCGAGCGGCGTCCGCAATTCGTGAACCATTTCTGATATGAAGTCGCTCTGCTGGAACAGGCGCGTATTTTCGATGGCAATGGCCGTCTGGCTGGCGAGCGTCATCAGTGTGCGGATGTCCTCGTCGGTAAAACGCTCTCCGTCGCGCTTGTTGACGGCTTCGAGCGCGCCGATCACTTTCTGGTGGGCGCGCATGGGCACGGCCAGCAGATTGCGGGTCTGGAACTGAAGGGTATCGTCGACGCGCCGGAAAAAATGCGGTTCTCGCGCCGGGTCTTCGATCACGCGCGCTTCGCCATGAGTCACCACCCATCCGGCGATGCTGCCGTCGATCGGCACGACGATCTTTTCCATCTCGTTGGCGCGGATATTCGAGGCGAGTTCAAAACGCAGCTCGCCGGTCGCCGGGTCGATCAACAGAATGGAAGCCGCTTCCGTATCGGTCAGTTCGATGGCTGCCAGAATGATCTTGCGCAGCAGGTGAGTCTGGTCGAGCGTAGAGTTCAGTTGCTGGCTGATTTCGATAATGCGTTCATAACGCTCCAGCAACCGGGCAAACGACGCACCGCCGTCATGATCGGCTGAGTATTGGTTCATCGATCCCCTGTGTCAGGCTTTCCTCACCGGATGCCTGCTCCACACGGTCAGCCGGCAACTTCGGTGTCCCAATGTTTCTGCACGTGAGTTTGCAGGTCTTCCGTGAGTTTCATGATCTGCGCGGAGATGATCGCGCTTGGTTGGTGCTTGACAATCGGCATTCCTGCAGCCATCGCCTGATGTGCCAACTCCGGCGCTGGCGGGATAATTGCGCGAATATCCATGCCAAGGACCTGTTCGATTTCATGCCACGGCATGAAGATGCCGCCTGAGGTCCGGTTGACGACGACCAGATGAATCCGGCCCGGGACAGCGCGCGCCGCTTCAAGTTGAGGCAAAAGCTGGCGTGCGATATCGACTGTACTCCTGATCGCGTCGATGACCACAACCAGCAAGTCCATCTCGCGCTGTACCTGGTTGCAATTCGGATTGAGCGGCGTGCCGAGGTCGAAGAGGATCGGCTGGCCCAGCTCCCGTAGCTGCCGGACGATGGCGACTGCGGTTTCGGGCGGGTAGTTCTGTTGCGCTTCTCGAAAACTGGCTGACGATAGCAGCAGGCTCAGCCCTGACTGGTGATGGACGAACTGGTCTTCCAGAACACGCTGGCGCAACTCGCTCGCCCGCTTGGCCAGCAGCTCTGCGATGCTGCGAGGCTGTACGTTGAGCATGGCCGCTATGCTGCCGCTGCCGGGGCACATATCGACCAGAACCGGATTGCGCTCCATCCGGTGAAGGGCGGCGGCGACATTGATCGCCAGAGTTGTTGTGCCAAGGCCGCCTTTGATACCCATGAAGCCGAGCGTCACGCCCTGATTGCTCCTGCCTCCGCTGGCGGTGCGCTGCAAAGCAGCACGCTTGTTGAGCAACGTCCGCACCCGCACGGCCAGCTCGGTCGGATGTGTCGGTTTAGTCAGGTAATCGTCCGCACCGGCTTCAAAACCGGCGACCTTATCGTCGATCAGCGTCTTGGCGGTGAACATGATGATCGGAATATGCTGCGTTTCGCTGTTCGCGCGCAGCCGCTTGCAGACCTCATAGCCGTTCATATCCGGCATCATGACATCGAGAATGATGAGGTCCGGGCGCTCGGCAGTGGCTTTGGCGATTGCCTGATAACCAGCGTTAGCCGCGCTAACCTGATAGCCATTGCGTTGCAGCATCAAACCGATGAGCTTCAGACTATCAATATCATCGTCAACAACAAGGATCTTTTCTGACATGGCGTTGGTATAGGTGGGCGAGTTAACCGTGAATTAACCGTTATGAATACTCACAAGTCTAACATGGACCTAAAGGGTCTGCAATCACTGTGTACATACTCGTTTGCGCGTATGATGAAGGGCTATATATAATGCATTAAGACGACCTGACATGCTGAGCGCGCCGCGCGGTCGGGAGGCGAGCGATCATGCAAGAGGCGACGACAGTCCCAACTTACGCACAATTTCTGCGTTCACTGATCGCGCTCACCGGCGCTCGGCTGGATATGGCCGAAGCGGCCAAGCGTATCCTCTCGATCGCCTGCGAAGCTGCGGGCGCGGAAGGCGGGCGAATCCTGCTGTTTGTCGAACCTCGCGTGAGCACGAGCACCGGCGCGGGTGAAACGTGGCCCGTGAGCGACCCACAGCTTGCCGCCGCGCTCGGCAACCTGCTGCCCGGCATGCCGCTGGAGCCGACCACCTTTGGCCGGAATGGCCGGCGAGTGCTGCGGGCGATTGTCGCTCCGATCGCAGATGAACGGGTCGTCGGCGGGCTTGTTTTGCTATTCAAGTCTGACGTCGATTTGTCGGGCGTGAAAGATGTCATCGATCCGGCGGTCGACGCGCTGAGCGCCATCGTGTCACGGGCGCGCATGGAAACCCGCGACGCGCGCCTTCCCGTGCTGGAGGCGGCATTGGCCGACCTCGGCAGTCCGGTACTGGTGCTCGACTCGAATTACAATGTTATTTATCTGAACCGGATGGCGGAGACTGCGTTCGGCATCGCGCTCGAACAGGCGGAAGGGCAGGCGCTCGATGCCCTGCCGGGCTGCGCCCCGATCGCCAGCGCCATCGTGAATGGGCAGCTGCCTGAGGAATGGTTTCGCGAGGGCAGTGAAAAGGTTTACGCGCCCCGCCTGACGCCTCTGGCCATTAACAATGGCTGGTTGCTGACCTTTGACGACATTACCCGCTATAAGAAGCTCGACCGCAATCACGCTGAATTCGTGCATATTGCCACGCACGATTTGCGCGGCCCGATGACCTCGGCGTTCGGCTTTGCCAGCATGCTGGAAGCGGTGCTGGAAAGCGAGGGCGATACCTCCAAGCTGCATATGGTGCGAAAGATCCTGTCGGGAATTTCGCAGCTTGTCTCGTTGGTTGAAAACATTCAGGACGCCGGGCGCTACGATCCGGAGACCGGTTTCTATGAAATGGAGCGCACGCCGGTCAATCTTCACGAACTGATTGACGGCATCGTCGCTCAGTATCTGATCCCGCCCGACAAGCACATTTCGCTGAACGTCACCATTGATGACTCGGTCCCGATCGTGAATGTCGACCGGCTGATGATCGAACGGGCCATCATCAACCTGATCGACAACGCCGTCAAGTATTCCGGCGTGGACGGCGAGATCGGCGTGAGCGCGCGGCTGGATGGCGACCGGGTTGTCGTCAGTGTGCGCGACACCGGCATCGGTATCGCGCCGGAAGACAGAGATCGTCTATTCAAACGTCATGTGCGTTTGCGCCGCCCCGATCAACGGAAAATCCGCGGCACGGGTCTGGGCCTCTTCATCGTGCGTTCGGTGGCCCAGCACCATCATGGCGACGCCTGGGTCGAAAGCGAAGAAGGCAAGGGCAGCACTTTCTCGTTCAGCATTCCGTTGACCGGCGAGAATCTCGTCAATTCGTCGTCGTGACGGCGTTCCAACGATCCCCGCGTGTAGCGCCATTGGTTTTCACCACACAGTCGCTATAATACGGCTTGCTCCAGCACACTTGTTCGAGGCGGCGCTTGCGTTGCCGTGGCAAAAGCAAAGGCTATGGCGATTCAGATTTTACCCGACACGATTGTAGCGCAGATCGCGGCGGGCGAGGTCGTGGAACGACCCGCGTCTGTCGTGAAGGAACTGGTTGAGAATTCACTCGACGCCGGCGCGACTCACATTCGCATTGAAATCGGGGAAGATGGGCGCAAGCTCATTCGCGTCAGCGATAACGGCAGCGGCCTTCATTCCAGCGAGGTTGAGCTGGCCTTTGCCCGTCACGCCACCAGCAAGCTGCGCTCTGTTGACGATTTGTCCGAAATTCGCACGCTCGGATTTCGCGGCGAGGCGCTGGCGAGCATTGCTTCGGTCAGCCGCGTCAATGTCACGACGCGGCATGTTGATGAGCAACTGGGGACCATGCTGCTGCTTGAAGGCGGCGTCCTTCAGCAGCGCCGTGCTGTCGGCGCGCCGGCGGGTACGGTTCTGGCCGTTGAAAATCTGTTTTTCAACACGCCGGCACGGTTGAAATTCCTGAAAACCGCCGCCACTGAAAAGCGCCAGATCGTTCAGGTGGTTACCCGTTATGCGCTGGCCTATCCCGATGTCCGTTTTGTGCTGGAGCAGGACGGGCGGGAGATTTTTCGCTCGAATGGCAGCGGGAATCTCGCCGATGTGCTGGTGACGGCGCTTGGGCTGGATGAGTTCAAGCACATGCTGCCCGTGGAAGACGAAGTAACGCTCGCCAGTGGCGATGTGACGATTGGCGTTCGCGGTTTCACTTCGGCCCCTAGCCTGAATCGAGCCGACCGCAACCGCATTACGCTCTTCGTCAACGGGCGCTGGATACAGGATACGAGCCTGACTTACGCCGTCGTGCAGGCTTACCATACGCTGTTGATGACCGGTCGTTATCCGGTCGCCGTTCTCATGATCTCAGTTCCGCCGTCCGAAGTGGATGTCAACGTCCACCCGACTAAGGCGGAAGTCCGCTTTCGGGACGCCGATGCGGTATTCTCGGCGGTGCAGCGAGCGGTGAGGCGGGCGGTCATTGCTCAGGCGCAGACGCCGACCCTGCGCGCTGCCCAGTATGTTTCGCGTGGCCTCAGTCAGGATGCGGGCTGGGAATCTGGTCTGGGCGGACGCCAGCTTGGCATGGGCCTGCAACTTTCGGAACCGGGCGATTACGCCCGCCGCGGCGACGCTTTGCCCGAAGCCGTCAGGGATGACACTGAGATTCCGGAGGGGCCAGAGGGGCCGCTGCGCCCGCGCACGCTGCCCATGCTGCGGGTCGTCGGCCAGATTGGCGCAAGCTATATTGTGACCGAAGGCCCGGCGGGTATGTACCTCATCGACCAGCACGCTGCCCACGAGCGCATTCTTTACGAGCAGTTCATGGAAGAATATGCGCGTCAGGAGGCCATTGCCCAGCACACGCTGGACGCGCAGACCATCCAGTTCCCGGCTGCTGAAGCGCGTCTGGTTGAAGAAAATCTCGATGTCCTGCGAAACTTTGGTTTTCTGCTGGAGCCGTTTGGGCCAAACACCTTCGTGATCCGATCCGTGCCGGCCATGCTGGCTGACAGCGATCCGGTTGAAGTGGTGTCCGGCATTGTCGATGACCTCATGCTCGGCAAGGAGCCGGGGCAGGAGGCCATCGAAGACCGGATTGTGCTTCGTGTCTGCAAGCAGGCTGCCGTCAAAGCCGGGCAGATCCTGAGCCATGAAGAGATGCAAAGCCTGATCCGGCAGCTTGAACGCTGCCGGTCGCCGCATACCTGTCCGCATGGCCGCCCGACGATGATTCACCTCAGCAGCGAACATCTCGCGCGGGAGTTCGGGCGGCTCGGCGCGGTTTCACACTGAATCAGCGCCACTGGAAGGTGCGCCAGGGCCCTTCCGCGCTGATCGGCCTGAAGAGGTCGCCTTCCGTATAGACGCCGATGCGAACGCGCCAGCGCATTGCGTGAGTCTGGCCGTCTTTGGGCGCGATTTCCTCACCGATCCGGTAAGACGTGTCGCGCGTTACGCGGTGTAACTGCGCGCCGGTTGTCGTGTCTTCTACTTCGACCAGATAATACTGTTCCGGCGGCAACTGCCCGATACTCAGCCACTGGAGGTTGATTGTGCCGCCTTGGGCGACTGCGCCCTCCGGTGGGAAGATCAGCATCGGCGCGGCATAGGTCGGCGTCGGAGTCGGCGTTTCGCTGCCGCTGGGCGTCGGTGAGAGCGTCGGCGTCGGCGTCGGAGCAGGCACTTTAACGATCTGGTCGACGGATAGCGGCACGTTGCAGTCCGGGCCGCCGCTTGGGTTGGAGAAATCGCAGTTAAAGAACCGCAATTCGGGATTGAGGCCATCCAGAATCGCCAGCGTGGTTTCGTACTGGCCCGCGATACCGACGATGGTTTCGCCCGGCCGTACCCTGTGTTCCATAATGGTCGTCTCTGCCGGCAGCGTATCGACCGCGTTGAGCGGCGTTGGTGAAGGCGTCCAGCCTTCCGGCGTGGGAGTCGCCGTCGGGCGGGGGATGAGGATGACCGCGCCTTCACCGGGCAACCGGTCGGGGTTGGGGATGTTCGGATTCATCGCCACAATCTGATCGATCACCGCCAGATCGGTATAACCATAAAGCTGAATGATGTAGTACAGCGTTTCGTTCTGGCGCATCGTGTGCTCGAACGGCCCCGGCGTTTCGGTGGGCGTATAGGTCGCCGTCGGTGGGCCGGGGGTTGGCGATGGCGTTGGGCTTTCCAGCACCGGAACCGGAGGCTGTGTCCGGCGCGGCGCACTCGTTGTTGTGGCGGCGGCAGTCGGTATGTCCTCGATGGTGGGCGAGTTGATCGGCTCCGGAGTCGGCGAGGCGTTCGGGTTTGGTAACGAGACATTGCAGGCGGCGAGCGCCAGACCAATCGCGACCGCCGGCACGGCGCGTATAAGATGACGTTTTATCATCATGAGACTTCTCAGTTTACTGCTCCTCGCGCTTCCCAGCTAAATCGCCGGGGATCCGTCACGTAGATCGGGTTATCGGGCGCGCTTCGGCTGATGACACTGACACGCCATGTATAGTCATGGCGCTGGCCATCCTGACCCTGCCAGGCTTCGGGGACGATCAGAAAGAGATCCTGTGTGTCGGCGGTATAGGTGGCGTCGGCTGTCAGGTCATGCACTTCAACACGGTATACCTGATCGCCTACCAACGCGCCGGTGGCCACCCAGCGTAGGGTAATCAGGTCGTTGCGCCGGAACACGCTCAGATCGCCGGGATCGGTCAGGCTGGGCGCGTTGATAGTCGGCGATGGCGTCAGCGTCGGCGTTTCGCTGCCGGATGGCGTTGGCGGGATGGTCGGCGTTGGCGTCGGCGCGGGAACCCGCAGGCGCTGGCCGACATAAATGTTGACAATGCAATTTGGGCCGCCCGTCGGCGAGCCAAAGTCGCACTGCGAAAAGGTCACTTCCGGGTTCAACTGCGACAGAATTTCGATGTTCGCGCCGTAACGGTAGGCAATGCTGATGATATTCTCGTTGGGCTGCACGGTATGCCACTGCACACCGGGCTGCAACGTGGCGGTTGCGATGCGGTTGGAAACTGCCAGCGCTTGCTCGGCGGGGGCCAGTGTCCGATCCGGGTCGATGCTCGCTTCACTGTCGGCCGGCGTTTCGGTGGGCAGGCTGTTCGGGTCCTGGGTCGGCGTCGGCCATGGGATTTCGATTTCCTGCCCGATCTGAATCGCTTCCGGCGCGCTCAGGTCGTTCAGCTCGACGATCACCGGTATGATGTCGAGGCTGGTGTGGCCACAACTATAAGCCAGTGACAGCAGCGTATCGTTGGGCTGTACGGTTCGCATGCACGGGCCCGGCGTCGGCGTAATCGTCGGCGTTGGCGGGGCAGGCGTCACGGTTGCGAACTGGAGCGTTGGGCGAGGTGTATTCGTCGCAACCGGCACGTTACCGACTCCCGCGCCGGCGCGCGTGGGCACTGGTGTCATCGTCGGCTGTTGCACGGCGCTGCCCGGCATAATGGCGCTGAACAGCCGTGGACCGAGAAACAGCGTCACGGCTACGCAGGCCAGCAGCGCAATCGTCACCAACCCGCCGAGGAAGAAAACATCAGTCCGGCGACTGAGCTGCGCTTCGTCGAGATCGGTTTCGCCGTACTGATAATCGTAGGCCGGCTGGGGCCGATTTTCCACTGGCCGCTCGCCCACAACCTCCACATCGTGAAGGGTTGCGCCACACGTGCTACAGACGGCGGCGTTGCGATGGGCGGGCGTGTGACAGATCGGGCATATTTTGTACGGCTGCGACAAACCTGCGTCCCTTCGCTGGCTCCGACTGACACATCCGAAGCCACCGGCGTGCGAAGACGTAATTATACCCGCCTGCCAGATGTGGTCGAGGCCGAAGCTACCGCTCTTGCTCGGGAAAGAATTCACGAAATTTTGGCGAACCCTACGCAGCCGGGCAGCGACGTCTTTTCTATAATGAGCGGTAATTCATGTAGTACAGAACAGATCACGCATTGAGGTGTGCGGAAAGTGGAGGTGAACAAGCGTATTCTGGCCTATCACCTGTCACGGCTGAAGGACAAGAACCCGGAAGTGCGCCTGAAGACGATTCACGAACTGCGACTGCTGGGCGATCCCGACGCGCTGGAAGCGCTGCAATCGCTCTACGAGAATGATAGCAATCGCGAGGTTCGCCGGGCAGCGCAGGAAGCGGGGCGCATCATCTTCCTCAAGCAGCAGGCTGGCCGCTGAATTCAGCCACTTCTTCCCATCCCGGAATGTTCGGGAACGGGATAAGAGGCTGTTCTTAGCTGCAGGCGCGTGGCAGGCGTCATTTCAGTTGGCGGCATCACGGATTGCATCGCGATTTGCGATGCAATCATGTCGCTCTGTTGTTCCTCCCGTTTTTCCCCTTACTCCTCACGCTTTTTACTCAACTGTCACCGTCAGGCGGTGCGGCGTTTGGCTGCCATCGTCGCCGACGACGATCAGGGTGTAGGTTGTCGTTCGCGTGGGGCACACCCGCCGCTCGTCGCTGGCGGGCGCTCTCTGGCCTTCGAAGAAGACCTGGCGTGCTGCAGCTACGTCCCAGCGCAGCGTGGTGCATTCACCGCTGGCGATAGATGTTGCGTCGGCAGTCAGCACATCTCCGGTTGGGGTGGCAGCCTCGCGCCCCGGCGTGCTGGTCGGCGGGACGGGCACGCGTAGCACATCGCCCGCCTGAACCTGTGACCGGTCAAGGCAGTTGGCGGCTGCCAGTTCGCTTTCCGTGATACCGTAGCGCTGGGCTATATCCGTCAGCGATTCACCTTCCGCGATGGTCACGGTGTCGGTCCATTCCTCACGCGGGGCGCAGGCCGTCGCCGTGGGGTGTTGTGTCTGCGCCGGCGCTGGCGTGTCGCTGGCGTCCGCCTCTGGCGTTATCTCCGCAGGCGGCGGCACAACGACCTCGCGTTCCAGCAGCGCTATGGGAGCAGATGCGATGGCATCGACATCAAACGGCTCAGGCTCGGATGGCGGCCCGGTAACGGCATCTTCGCCCATCGGGATGGAAACCTGAAGGCCGGGCAGCACCATCTGGCTTTCGCCGAAGGCCGTGACGACTGCCGAACCTTCGATGGTTGCCAGCGTCATCGCATCGTTGGTGACCGCACGGATATGCACCGTTGAGCCGAGCATGACTTCCGCGCCATTGATGCTCATGGTGACGACAGTGCCTTCCGGTGACTGTACCAGAGCCGCCGATTCGGGCGCTTCTTCGCATTCCAGCCGGCCAATTCCGGTCGTGATCTTAACGGCCTGCATATCCGGCGTTGGGTCGTCCATGCGCGCGTCGCCGTAAAGCAGGAAGGTGACGTTCTGGCCGGGAAGCGAACCGGGGAGGTTGGCCTGCGCCTTGATGACGGCTACGCCCCACTGTCGCATGGGTTCGTTTAACGATAAGGTTTGCAGCCGTCGCAGGCTCGTCAGGGCGACGATATCGCCCGCTTCCGAGAACCGCGCTTCAACATCCTCACGAAATTCCGCTTCGACCAGCGTATTGCCATAGCAGGCTTCATTTCTGCCCAGCATGTCGCAGGTTTCGCCGACGCGCTCGATGGCGCTGCGGATGATCGCATCACAGGCTGGCGTCTCTGTCGGGCTGGCAGCCACTTCAGTCGGCTGGACGGTCGCCTCGGCGGTTTGTCCGATGGCCTGCGTGGGCGTAGTTGCCGGCGTGGCAGCCTGACCGCCGGCGCAGGCTGCCAGCAAAATGGCGGCTAGAAGCAGGAATGCGAAGCGCATGGGTGGCCTTTCAGGACGGAAATTGCGGCAGATAATCAGAATATTATGCGGGTTGTGCCATTTAGAGAAGCGGACACAAGTCTTACCGCTGAATGGCGGATGAACCTTCTGCCAGTAAATGCTCGACTTCGGCCCGGTGGATAACCGCAATATCGCCTTGCATCGTCAGTTTGAGCGCGGCGACGGCGTTGCCCCAGCGCAGCGCTTCGCCTAGCGGTTTGCCGTCCAGCAGCGCGCATAACAACCCGGCGTCAAAGGCGTCGCCCGCGCCAACACGGTCGACCACCTGCACCGGATAACCGGGAGCCTCGACGTCAGTTTTGCCGTCGTAAGCGATAGCGCCATCCGCGCTGCGTGTCAGCACGACAACCGCGCCATTCCAGCGCTCGTGCAGATCGTGGGCGTTGCAGTTCGCGCCATACATCAGTCGCACGTCGCGTTCGGCGGCGATGACAACGGTGGCGCATCCGGCCAGTTCATCGTAGACGGCGGCGGCCTGCGCCGGCGTCCATAGTTTGGCGCGGTAATTGAGGTCAAACGAAACCGGCACGTTCGCTGCGCGGGCTTCATGGACTGCCCGGCGCGTCGTCTCCAGACAGCTTGCGCTGAGCGCGGGCGTGATGCCGGTCAGGTGCAGCCAGCGACAGTGCCGGATGACAGACCAGTCGAAATCTTCGGGGCGCATGTGGCTGGCCGACGAATTGGCCCGGTCGTAGATGACCTGTGTGGGGCGCGGCGGGCTGCCGAATTCGACGAAATACGTGCCGAGGCGGCCGTTATCCCAGCACACGCCGGACACATCGACACCGTGCATGCGGAGAGTCGCGGCGACATGCCGTCCGGGGCCGTTGTCTGGCAGGCGTGACCACCATGCGACGCGTTTGCCCAGCCGCGCCAACGCAATGGCGACATTGCTTTCAGAACCGCCGACATTGACATCCAGACTACGTGTGGTGTCCAGTCGTTCGCGGCCCGGTGGCGATAGCCGCCACATCGTTTCGCCCAGAGTGAGAACGTCGTACTTAATCTCGTTTGAGGACATAGTATGAACCGCGTTTCTGGCCGAGCTTCCGCAGAATATTTTTCGTGACCAGATCGGCAAGGTCGCGCCGGATCGTTTCGGGATGCACGTCGGGACACAGGGCCTGCAGGTCGCTGTTGGTGATACGCGAATTGCCGCTGAGCAAATAAGTCAGCGCTGCCTCTTGCCGGATATTGATCGGGACGCCGCGATACTGACCATCGAACACAAACGGTTTATCCGATGCTGCCACGTTTCCATCAGCGCCGGCCCCGGCAGACTGCGGCTGACTGTAGAGTGTAACGCGAAAGCCGCCCGCCGTCTCGACAAATTCCGGCGCGCGCAGGTTCTGCTGGGCCATCAGGTCGATAACGCGGTCGACACCATAACCCAGCCGCTCGATGAAGCCCATATCGGACAGCACCTGAACGATGACCGGATTGCGCGAGAATCGTTCTTCGCGGATGTTGCTCAGCGTGACCGGCCCCGGCAGCCCGCCCGGACTGGTCACTTCCATACGGTCGCTAAACAGAAACAGCCGGATGCCGTCACCCTGAATGCTGTAGTCGCGGTGGGCGACGGCGTTGACGACCAGTTCGCGGGCGGCTTCCATCGGGTATTCGTAGCGCTCTTCGCGCGTCATGCTGTCGCCCAGCCGGAAGTCTTTACGCAGGTTATCGCGCAGAAAGGTTTCGGCGCGGCGAATCTGGTCGGGCAGGCTGCCGCGGATATCCTGACGGGTGAAGATGTCGCTCATGGTTTCACCGGCAAAGCGGGCAGCCGTGATGTCTGCCCCGCGGACATGCCGTTGAGGCTCTTTGCCAAACAGCAGGATGCCGGCGTTGGTGGGCCGCACGAGACCGTCCTGTGTGGCGAGGCATCCGCGCTTGATGAGCACTTCTTCAACGCTCGAATCGCCGAGTGCTCCGAGTGTATCGACATAGGCTTTGGCCTTGTCCCAGTCGATATCCTCGGTGCTTGCGCCGCGAACAATGTCGGTTTCAAAGCTGGTCTCGCCGCGTTCCATCATCAGGCGGCGAATATCGCGCGGCTTCAGCGCCGTGTTATTGACGCCTTCGCGATACAGATAGCGCCCGTCGAGCGAGTAGACATGCGGCATACCGCGCGGCACGTAGGCCACCACGACCGGGCGTGTCTTGAGATGGCGTACCTTTGGCATGGGAATGATCAGCGGCGGCTCGATGGCGAGGGCAGCCTGCAAAACGCGGTCAACGGCGCTTTCCGGATCGCGCACGCCGATCACCGTCGCCGTTGGCCCGACGACGCCGAGTACGATGACTCCTCCCTGACTGTTGGCCATGGCGACCATCGTCGTGGCAAGCGCCTCGACAGAGGTCGATTCGCTCATCCAGTCGGTGCGGGCATTGCGGCCGCCTTTGATCGCCTGCCAAAGGTCATCCGCCGTTTCGCTCATGTTTCTACGGCCTCAGCCTCGTCCTTGTCCTTTTCACTTTCCTGCCGCAACAAGTCGCGTTTGCGCCCACCTTCGGGTGGGTCGAGCAGCACCAGATCGATGACCTGCTGCATATTATCGACCAGAATGATTTTCAGGTCGTGCAGCGCGTCTTTCGGCACGTCGATCAGGTCTTTTTCATTGCCTTTCGGCAGAATGACGTTCGGGATGCGCGCCCGCCGCGCCGCCAGCACCTTTTCCTTGATGCCGCCGACAGGCAGGATTTTGCCACGCAGGGTGATTTCGCCGGTCATGGCGTAATCCGAACGCACCGGGCGCTCGGTGAAGGCCGAAATGATGGCCGCTGCGAGCGTGATGCCGGCGGATGGGCCTTCCTTCGGCACTGCGCCTTCGGGCAGATGAACGTGGACGTCGAAGTTCTCGAAATCGTCGTGTGGCACGTCCAGATCGTCCGCGCGGGAACGCATGTAGCTCATCGCCGCCTGAGCCGATTCCTGCATCACGTCGCCAAGCTGGCCTGTCATCAGCAGGTTGCCCTTGCCCGGCAGTACGGACACTTCAATCGTCAGGATATCGCCACCAAATGGCGTCCATGCCAGCCCGGTCGCGAGGCCGACCGCGTCCTCGGTATTGATGCGCGTGTCGAGATATTGCGGCGGCCCGAGGAAGCGTTCGATATGCGCCGGGGTGATGTCATGTGGGTAGCGTTTGCCTTCTGCGACCAGCCGCGCCACCTTGCGGCAGACGTTGGCAAGCTCGCGGTTCAGGTTGCGGACGCCGGCCTCGTAGGTGTACTCGCGAATCAGCTTGACCAGAGCCTGATGTGCGAAACGCACGCCGTGCTCGGTCAGCCCGTGAGCTTCAAGCTGGCGCGGCAGCAGAAACTGGCGCGCGATGGCGATTTTTTCTTCTTCGGTATAGCCCGGAAATTCGATGACTTCCAGCCGGTCGAGCAGGGCCGGCGGCAGCGGATCGAGGTCGTTCGCCGTCGTGATGAACAGCACTTTCGACAGGTCGTACGGTACTTCGAGATAGTGATCCGAATACTGGCTGTTCTGTTCCGGGTCGAGGACTTCAAGCAGGGCGCTGGCGGGGTCGCCGCGAAAATCCATGCCCAGCTTGTCGATTTCATCGAGCATAAAGACCGGGTTGATCGTCCCTGCGCGGCGCATGGTCTGGATGATGCGTCCCGGCATCGAGCCGATATACGTACGGCGATGGCCGCGAATTTCGGCTTCGTCGCGCACGCCGCCCAGACTGACGCGCACGAATTCGCGCCCCAGCGCGTTGGCGATGCTCTTTCCGAGCGAGGTTTTGCCGACGCCCGGCGGGCCGACGAAGCATAGGATGGGGCTGTGCATCTTCGCGCCGGCCAGTTTACGGACGGCGATGTATTCGAGGATACGATCCTTGACCTTCTCTAATCCGTAGTGCTCCGAGTCGAGCACACGCTTGGCATTGGCGATATCGAGGTTGTCCTCGGCTTCCTCACTCCAGGGAATGCTGGTCAGCCAGTCGATGTAGGTTCGCACCATGCCGACTTCCGGGGCCATCGGCGACATCATGCTCAGGCGCGACAGTTCCTTCATCGCCTTGTCATGCACGTCGGGCGGCAGGTTGGCCGCCATGATTTGCTCGCGGACTTCGTCCAGTTCCTGCTGGAAGACGTCGTCCTCGCCAAGCTCCGTCTGGATGACGCGCATCTGTTCGCGCAGGTAGACCTCGCGCTGGCCGCGATCCATTTCCTGCTGGACCTGATTGCTGATCTCATCTTTCAGTTCCAGCATCTTGACTTCCTGGCTGAGCAGGACGGCGACATGCTTCAGCCGTTCCATCGGATCGACCATCTCCAGCACGCGCTGGCGCTCATCGAGCGAGAGCGTCAGCGTCGACGTGATCAGGTCGGCCAGCCAGCCCGGATCGTTGGCGTTCAGGGCGAAGAACAGCACGTCGTCGGGGATGTTCTCGTTCAGTTCGACGGCGCTGCGAAAGATATTGACGACCGCCTGCATCATCTCGCGCACATCGCTGCCCGGCTCCTCGAAGTCTTCTTCAAAGGGCTGTGCGCGTGCGATGAGGAACGGTTCGGTTTGGACGTACTCGACAATGCGGACGCGCCGGCGGCCCTGTGCCAGCGCGCTGAAGTTGTCATCGGGCATGCGTAGCTTGCGGCCCAGCGCCAGCTCGACGCCGAAGTCATATAGGTCTTCCGGGCCGACTTTCTCCAGCGCCGGGTTGCGTTGGGCGACGCCGATGACCGTTTCGCGCCGGGCATCGGCGGCCTCAACGGCGGCTAGCGCCTGATCCGTGCCGATGAACACCGGGCTGACGACATCTGGATAAATGACAATGCCGCGCAGCGGCAGAACGGCGCATTCGATAAGCCCGTCTTCATTTGCCTGGGCGTTGCCGATGTTCTGAAACTCGGTTGCGCCATTTGGTTCTGTCAACGTTGGGTGATCCTTAAAACTTCTGATCAAAGCGGGGAGGTAAGAAACTATTTTACCCCAGCGGCGGTATACGGTAAAGCTGAGGGGGCGGCGGCCTGAAGCGGTAACTGCGGCTGCCGAGGCTGGAATAGGTGTCGAGCCTGCGTTAGACTGATGCCGTTTGACACAAGGCAGGAACGTAGCAATGCGTATTCCCATCTGGTTGACAATCCTCGCGGCGCTTGTAGGGCTGGCGGTCATGCTGGTGATCGGCCTGCAGGTCGTGCGGCCCAACGCGCCGCTGCTTTCAAACGCCGGTTTTATCCCCGACCGCATCACGCCCAACGCCGACGGCATCGATGATGTCGCCATTTTCCGGTACTCGCTGGCGCGCAACGCCAGGGTGACGCTCACGCTGGAGAATCAGGACGGGCGCGAGTTTGTCTTTCGCCGTAACGAGCCTCGTATGGCCGATGATTACGAAGTGCTGTTCAGCGGCGTGGTCGATGGCTATGTCAACGAAGGCGAGCAGGTGAGTGGAGAAGTGCTGCGCCGCCTGATTCCCGACGGTGTCTATGTCTGGCGTTTGACCGCCGTGACCGACGACGGCGAAACTGCGACCGAAACCGGGACGCTGACGGTGGAGGATGGCGACGCGCCGCTGCCTGAACTGCAGAATTTCACGGTATCGCCCCGGGTATTCACGCCCAATCAGGACGGCATTGACGACCGTGTGCAGATCAACGTCGTGCTGACGAAGGACGCCGAGTTATCGGTTTACCTGCAGGACGAAAACGGCCGCCAGTACTTCGTGCCGGAGCGGCAGGAAGAGGTGATGGCTGGCCGCGCCGGACGACACAGCTATGACTACGAGGGCGGCGTCGATCTGGGGGCGGACCCGCCGCCGGACGGCGATTATCTGGTGATCGCCGAAGCGCGTGACGCGGTGGGACAGGAAGTTCGCCAGACGTCGCAACTGACGCTGCTTAACGGCGGCAAGCCACTGGCGCAGATTGTGCCACAGCCATCCGGCGCAGATGTCGTGTTTGTATCGCGGCCCTGGGACGATGCCTATGCCGAAGGCAAACTCATCGAAATGCCGCATGAACCCGGTGATCTGAACCTGATGGCGATTACCATGCCGGTTGGCGACGTGCTGGTATTCAAGCTGACGGTTGAAAACTACAGCGGCGTGCCGATTCGCACCACGGGGCCGGAGCCGGGAACGGTGTATAGCGCCATGGATGAGCGCGCGGCGACCATCGGCCATTATGAGGCGTCGGGCGCGTGGCGCGTCGGCATCGACTGCGAGAACGCGACCAGCGACTACCCGTGGCGCTGGGCCATCGGCACAGACGAAAATCTGACGCTGGTCGAGGATGAGGTGACAGGAGAGGTCTACCGCTATCTGGAACCGGGCGCGCGCAGCGTCGTTTGGGGCGCGGTTCGCATGACCGAATTGGTCGAGGTCAGCAATCCGCAAGCGTGCTGGGCCGGCCTGATCCATGAGGACGTTCAAGTGGCCAATGCGCGAGTCGGCGCACGTGAGGTCGAACTGGTGCCGACGACCGCGCCGTCTGATCGCTGAACACGGGGCTATTCGGCGCTTGAGAGCGGTTGTCGCGTGGCCAGCCCTTACGGGTGGAATATGCATTGTAGACCTCAAACGATGGTTTTGGCCCTTCATGAACCGGTATGGAGATGCTAAAATGCCGGCGCAAACTGGCAGTGGGGGGTAAGATGAAACTGGCTGAAGCATTAATCCACCGGGCGGACGCGCAGAAGCGGCTGGCGCAGCTTACCGAGCGGCTCAATCGAAGCGCACGCGTACAGGAAGGCGACGCGCCACCCGAAGACCCTGCCGAACTGCTGGAAGAACTAGACCGCACTGTCGCCACGCTGACGGAGCTGATACAACGCATTAACCGGACGAACGCAGCGACACCGTTCGGCAGCGGTGTGCTTAGCGACGCGCTGGCCGAACGCGATGGGTTGGCGCTGAAACGCTCGGCGCTTACGCGGCTGATCGAGGCGGCCAGCCACAACCAGTTCCGTTACGGGCGTTCTGAAATCAAATATGTGGCGACTGTGGACGTGGCGGCGCTGCAAAAGCAGGCCGATGATCTGGCGCGGGCTTACCGCGAACTGGATGCAGCGATTCAGCAGACCAACTGGACGGTCGATCTGTTGTAGAGATGTGGTGCGAGCGCAGTTGGTAGCTGGCGGCAGGATGAAGGCGAGCGTCAACCCGCCTGCTGGGTCAAGCAGGGCGCCGGGAAACCGGCATTGGGCGGCATGAGGGGCCATGCCATGAGGTTCAATTCCTCGTTTCGCACAAATCATGCCCAGCAATGTGACAACCGTACCGGGCATCGCGCATTGTTAGAACCGGACGCTGATTCTTCCGCCGCCGGCGAGGGTGGGTAAGGGGACGCGCTTATCACAAACAAGGCGGCTGTCCGTTCGGACAGCCGCCCCTCGCTGGTAAAAGGTGCGCCGGTCTGCCGGATCGTGGTTAGCTCGGTTCGCGCGGATCGAAATGCTCGGCGACCGTGAGGCCCAACGCGTTGGCGATCTGATCCCAGTCAACCAGCTTGAAGTTCTGGTTTTCGTCGCGATTATCGCGGCGGCCATCCTGAGCGACGAACACGCCATGCGGGAACAGGCTGCCCAGCGGCGCGCTGGTGACGGCGATGCCATCTGTGCCGGAGACACCGTCGATGCCGTTCGCCCCTTCGATTTTGAACGATCCGATAAAGGCGTTGTTGCCCCCGCGCTCGTAAACCGTAAATGTGCCATCTCCCTGACTCGACGCGATCAGATACCCGCCGCCATTTTCAGTCAGATACAGCGTTAGCCCTTCGACATCGGCGTCAAAGAACCCGTTTGGTCTGGCGCGGTCAATCGCGACTCGCTCTTCGCCTGCGTCGGGTTCCGCGCCATACTTCCAGATGGCCACGTCTTCTTCCCCGATGTAGACAAAGCCGAACTGGTCGTCGGCCACACAGCCTTCAGTTTGCGATCCAAGCCTGAACGTACGCACCAGCCGGGCGTCGATCAGGTTGTTGCCGGCATCGAACAATTCCCATTGTTCGACTTCACCCGTGTCCTCGCTGTTGACGAAGACATAGAAGTTGCCGGTCTGCGCGCTGCGATACATGCACAGGCCGTACACTTCCCGGACGCCGGATTCGATGGCGCGGGCATTGACGTTTTCCAACTCTCCGGTTGCCGGATCGACGCGATACAGCCTGATCTCATTCGTCCGGCGCTCCGACGCTGCGACAATATCGACCAGCTCGCCGCCGAGCGGGAAGTCATAGCGCACATCGACGTTGTTCATGCGGCCATCCTGCAGGAACTGCGCCAACTTGCCGCTCAGATCGTAGACGCGTAGACCACCTTCGGGCGTCTTGTCGGTCGTAATGATCAGGCTGCGTTCAGGATCGCTCGGATGCACCCAGATAGCGGCATCATCGGCGGCGTCAGAAGCGGAGTCAACCTGCTCTGTCTGAACGCTCGGTGTCACAACGGCGAAACGCGGCTCGGCCAGAGATGTAGGCGCGCTGTCCGCCGGTTCGGTTTCTGCCGGCGGCTGGCTTGCAGCGGGTTGTACTTGACCTTCAAGCGCCGCCATGATCGCCCGCCAGTCGACCAGCTTGAAATTGGCATCGGCATTCGGATTGGTGTTCTTGTCGTCGGAAGTGACGAACAAACCTTCCGGGAATGCCGGGCCAAGCGCGGCGCTGGTTGCGCTAATTCCGTTTGCATCCTCCGCCGAGTCAATCTGCCCGCTGGCGCCGACCTCGAATTCGCCGACGAAGGCATGGTCGCCAGATCGCTCGTAAACCAGATAACTATCGTCATCCTCGTTAGACGCGATCAGATAGCCCTCGCCTTCCGGCAGCAGGTACAGCGTGACTCCTTCGACGTTGTCGCTAATGCGCCCGCCGACCGTATCGAGAATGCGCCGCGGTTCCGTGCTGTCCGGCTCCGCCGGATAGCGCCACAGGGCGACGGCTGTTTCGCTGATGAACAGATGGCCCAACTCGTCGTCGGCAATGCAGCTTACGACCTCTGACCCAACTGCGAATTCGCGCACCGTACGGGGTTGGAGCTCACCACCGGGGCCTGCTTCAAGCGCCCACTGCTGAACCAGCCCTGTTTCGCTGAGGATAAATGCGTAGACAACGCCGGTTTCCCCGCTGATATACAGGCACGTGCCAATCGCGTCGATGCCGGTTTCAAACGCTGCCAATGGCGACATGAGGCGCGTCTCAATATTCATCTGGTACAGACGCAGCGTGCCATCGTCATCGGGATCCATCACTGCGATCAACTCGACCGGTTCGCCACCGATCGTGACGCCGGAGCGAATGTCAATCGCTGCGGCTTCGTGATCGGTCAGCGTCTGCACGGTGCGGCCATCGAGTCCGTAACTGATCAGGCCGCCGTCTTCATCAGCTCCGATGATCAGGCTAAGTTCGGGGTTTTCAGGGTGCACCCAGATGGCAACGTCATTCAAGTCGTCGCCGGGAGATGGATCTGTTTCCAGGACGGGTTGTACCACGACCGGGGACTGCATCAGCGCCGTTGCGTGCCAAAGCAGGATAGCAATCATCAGAAAGAACGGATTTCTCAAACGCACCATAACACCTCTAATCTGATCATCTTGCGGCAAATCTGCGAACCGCATAGTTTACCAGTTTCTACTATCGTCTGCTTGCTTGGCGAGTCTCAATGCAAATCCCGTTGAACGCACTCTGGTTCGCCTGTACCATGAAGAATGTAAGCTAATTTGCCGCTAACGTGGAGAGTGTGCTATCAAACGCCCATCGCGATCGCTCCTGCCTGGACTGACTGTACTTCTCGTTCTGGCTGCTGTTCTCACGGGTTGCCGGCGCGCTTCTCAGGTGCAGGTAACCGTCATGCCAACGGCGACACCGACGCCGCGCTCGACGCCGCTGCCACCTGTGCCGACGGCCATCCCGTCGGGTAGCGAAGAGAACCCGGTTCGCATGGTCATCGTTCCCGCGTCATCCGGCCTGTCCGCGCGCCGTGCTGCCCGCGAACTGGAAACGTCGCTGTCCGAACGCACCGGCCGGGCGGTCGAAGTCGTGTTGGCTGACCGCTATGCCGAAGCTCTGGCCGCTTTGTGCGATTCGGTCGGTGGTGTTGTGAACGTGGCGTGGCTGGATGGTGTCTCCTATGCTGCGGCGGAAGCGCAGGCCTGTGGTACGCCGCTGTTACAGGTTGAGCGCCGTGCCGGCAGGAGCAGTCAGGCCGGTGAACCGATCGTGATGGTTGCCAATGGCGACGCGGGTATTGAAAGCGTGGCCGACCTTCGCGGCGCGACTTTTTGCAGGCTGGGTTATAGCGATCTGGCCACGTGGTTGATACCGGCGATTATGCTGCAGACGCATGGTCTGGACGTGGCCGAAATTGAGCATGTGGTCGATTATGAAGACCTGACGTTATTGCTCGAGGCCGTCGCTGATGGCGAGTGCGACGCTGCGGGTGTGCCGCAATCGGCCTATAGCGGCGCTCGCAGCGCTGTTCGCAATGCGCTGATTACTCTGGACGAGTCGCCGCCCATGCCTTACAGTATCCTCATGATTCCGGTGGAGATGCCGCTCGATCTGCGGAACGAGCTTGAAAGGGCAATCGTGGCGATGAGCAGCGACGAAGTCGACGCTGAGGCGCTCGATGACCTGCTGCGATTCGAGCGGCTGGTGACGGTTGAGTCGAGCGATCTGGCTCCGGTGCGGCAGTTTGTCGCCGAGGCCGGCCTTGACCTGGCCGTTCTGGGGAGTTGATGCCAGAACTCGCCATCATCATTGTGACGTGGAATGTCCGGCAGCAGGTACTTGACGCGCTGGACAGCCTGTATGCAGACCTGAACGCTAACGGGCCGGCGGCGACGGTGTATGTCGTCGACAACCATTCGGCTGATGGCACGGCGGATGCGGTCGCGCGGCAGTTTCCGCAGGCGCGTTTGCTGGCGCTTCAGGAAAATCTCGGCTTTGTTCGCGGCAATAACTATGCGCTGCGCGAGATCGGCTTTGACGGCGCGGCAAATGCGGCGCTTCCCCGGGCTGTCTATCTGCTCAATCCGGACACGATAACCACACCCGGCGCGACGCGCGCCCTGTATGACGCTCTGCTGCGCGAAAACGGGCCGGGACTGGTCGGCGCGCGGCTGACATTCGGCGATGGCAGCTTTCAGCATAGCGCGTTCCGGTTCCCCGGTTTGCGGCAGTTGTGGGTCGAATTGTTTCCGACGCCGGGGCGTCTGGTAGACTCGCCGTTTAATGGCCGCTATCCGCGCGAACACTATCTGGGTGAGCAGCCCTTTGAGGTCGATTTCGTGCTTGGGGCGACGATGATGCTGCGCGCGGAAGTCGTGCAGCAGACAGGGCTGTTGGACGAAGGTTTCTTCATGTACTGTGAAGAGATTGACTGGGCCTGGCGTATCCGCGCTGCTGGCTGGCGAGTGGAGTGCGTGCCGGCGGCGCATGTGGTGCATCTGGGCGGGCAAAGCACAGGGCAGGCGCGCCCGGAAAGCGTGCTTCATCTGTGGACAAGCCGGCTGCGTCTTTATCGCAAGCATCTTCCGCCATGGAAAGCTGCGCTGGCCCGGCTGATGATTGGGGCCGGGATGAGGCGGCTGGCGCGAACGCCCGGCCTCGATCCGGCCCTTGCGGATGTTTACCGGACAATTGCGACGGCGGCGCTGAAACGATGAAATTATTCGCCGTTATTCTGACCTACAACGAGCGGGAGAATATCACCGCCTGCATTGAAACCGTGCGCTTTGCCGACCGGATCATCGTTCTTGATTCGTATAGTCAGGACGACACGGCTGTTCTCGCGTTGGAAGCCGGCGCGGAGCTCATCGAACGTCCGTTTGATAATTACGCCAGCCAGCGCAACGCAGCGCTGGCAGCGGTACGCGGGCGTGCCGACTGGGTGCTGTTTGTCGATGCCGACGAACGGGTGACGCCGGCGCTGGAAGATGAAATCCTGCGGGCGATCGAACAGCCCGGATATGCAGGCTGGCGCATTCCACGGTTGAACTACATTTTTGGCCGGCTGACTCGTGGGGCGGGCTGGTATCCTGATTACCAGACCCGGTTGCTGCGTGTGGGCCGCGCCCGCTATGACGAGACACGCGCCGTCCACGAACTGGTCGTTCTCGACGGGCAGGAAGGCACGCTCACCAAACCTTTTCTGCATTACAACTACAAGACGGTCGCTCAATTCCACGCCAAACAGGAACGCTATGCGCGTCTTGAAGCGCAGACCATGTTCGAGAAGGGAATCGTTCCCAAGCCGCGCAATTTCGTGCTTCAACCGCTGCGACAGTTCTGGTGGCGCTTCATCACGCTTGGCGGCATACGAGAAGGCTTTCACGGGCTGCGCCTGTGCACTTATCTCGCTTGGTACGAGTATCGCAAGTACGTGATGCTGCGCGCTCTGTGGCAGCAACAGGTTTCAGATCGCGTCCGCTAGCTGCAACAGGCCTCCAACAGCGAAATGGCGTGAACGCTTTTAAACACCGGGGCTTTTCGACGCCAGCCGCGTCAAAGACGCAAAAGGGCGGCCCAAGAAGGGCCGCCCTTTGTGATTGTCATCGCCGGGTATTGATGTGCGTGTGGGTTATGCCAGTTCGGGCAGCAGCAGGCCGTAGCCTCCCGCTTCACGCCGGTATAGCACGTTAATGCTACCGCTGTCGGCGTTATAAAACATAAAGAAGTCGTGGCCGAGCAGTTCCATCTGCTCGATAGCCTCGGCTTCCGTCATGGCTGTCAGGTTGACCTGCTTGCGCCGGACGATCACTTCAGCAGCCTGTTCAGCAGCTTCCGCGATTTCTTCCGGCTCGACGCTTGTAACTTCCTCAGGCAGTTCTTCCGCCAGCGCCAGCTCTTCGACCGTGGCGCTGAAACGCTCCGCACCCTTGCGTTTGGCAACGCGCTTGCCCTTAAAACGCTCGATGCGCCGGTACATCTTGTCGATAGCCAGATTGATGGCGGCTTCGAAGTCCCCATTCACGCTTTCTTCGGCGCGTAGAATGGCGCCCCGGCGGTGATAGACCGTCAGTTGCGCGATACGTACGGTGCCGCCGCGTCGGGAATTCTGGGTGGAAAGATCGAGCTTGACTTCGGTGATGCCGGGAAGGTAGCGATCCAGACGGTCAAGCTTTTTGCGTGCGTAAGCCTCGATTGCATCGCTTACCTTGACATTCAGACCCTGGATGCTGATTTCCATGTTTGCCTCCTAGCCGAACAAAGCTCACCTTACTGTGCCACCGTCACGGTGATGGCATAGACCGCCTTTGCGCCAGCCTCGAATAACGCCTCGGCGCACGCTGCGAGGGTCGCGCCGGTTGTGAAGACGTCGTCGACCAGAAGCACATGACGACCGGAGACGTATTCGGAGTGGCAGCGAAAGGCGCCGCTGACATTGGCGCGGCGCTGGGCCGCATCCAGCCCGACCTGAGAGCGAGTGTCGCGCTCGCGGCTGAGCGTAGAAGGGGAACAGGGGAGTGAAAGGCGCAATGCCAATCCTTCCGCGAGGTACTGAGCCTGATTATAACCTCGTTCGTGCTGGCGAACCGGGTGCAATGGCACGGGTACCACCATGTCAATTGTCCAGTTTGTCTGATGAAATTGCCGTTCCAGACGTTGCGCCAACGGCCCGGCCAGAACCAGCGCGTTTTCATACTTCAGGCCATGCACGGCCTGACGCGCGATACCGGTATGCGGCGCGGTGGACGCTACCCCGTCAAGACCGGGCACATGATCGATGGCCGGCAGCAGCGGGATGGAATCGAGTTGTTGCTGGCAGGAAGAACACCAGTCGGTATCCACACGCCCGCAACCGGCGCAGCGCGGCGGAAAGACCAGATCGACGAGCGCCTGCCAGATTCGCTTCCAGCGTATTGACGACAGAAGCCCAGGCGGAACCGGGGCTTCTGTAAACGGTTGCGATAAGATTTTCTTGGAGGGAATACCCGACATTTAGGTCTCCCCGGTGGCAGGCGTGGTTTGTCCGGGCCGAAAACTCAGATACTGATGTTCAGGTTGAGTAGCACGATAACCGATGGCCCCAGCAATACGATCCAGAGCGACGGAAAGATCAGGAATACCATCGGGATCATCATCTTGACGGGCGCCTGGTGCGCTTGTTCCTGCGCGCGCTGACGGCGTTTCACCCTCATTTGGTCAGATTGTACCCGAAGAATTGTCGACATGCTAACACCAAGCTGGTCCGCCTGAATGATCGCCGCGACGAACGAGGTGACATCCGGGACTTCCATGCGATTCGCCATGTCGCGCAGGGCTTCGCGCCGCATCTTGCCCAGTTGAATTTCGCGCAGCACGCGCCCGAAGGCAATGGCGAGGTCGTTATCCCACTTTTCGTACACCTTACCCATGGCCGCGTCAAAGCCAAGACCGGCTTCCACGCAGATCACAAGCAGGTCAAGCGCGTCGGGAAGTGCGCGCACGATGGCCTGCTGGCGGCGCTGAATTTTGGCGCGAATCCACATCGCCGGGAGAAAGTAGCCCAGAACGCCGCCGCCGATGGTAAAAAGAATGGCCGACGAGCGATCTATCGACGAGGACGCGACGAAGAAAACAAGGAACGCCGCCAGCGCAAAGAAGATGGTCAGGCCGACCCGCATGGTGAAAAAAGTCGCGGGCGGGATCGACAACCCGGCAAGGTCGATCAGGCGGCGCGCGTCTTCGAGTTGCTTCTCCGGCGTGAATTTGACGCTCAGGTCGGCAAACTTACGGGCCAGCGGGAGCAGGACGCGGTCGCGGAACGATAACGACAGTTCGACTTCTTCAAGAGACGTGGGCAGTTCCCGTTCGCCGTAGGCTGCAAGACGTTCTTGCAAAGGATCGCGGCTTCTGTCCTCACGCAAGCCCACGTAGACGAGGGCTACGAACATGGCCAGACCGGCGATAATCACAATCGTCAGGGGCATCTCCGGAACGATCCTTACCTTAAATCTTAATATCGACGATCTTCTGAATGATCGCAGAGCCGATGCCGATTAGCACCAGACCCATGGCCAGCATCGGCCAGCCGCAGGTGCGGTTTTCAAAGAGCAGGCCGACATAAGTCGGATTGATCGCGTTCAGAAACAGCGCCAACCCAATGGGCAGGAAGCTGATCAGGTAGCCGGTGATACGGCCCTGCGCGGTGAGAACACGAATCTCGCCCTTTAGTTTGATGCGTTCGCGGATGGTGTGGCCGATGACCTCCAGAATTTCGGCCAGATTGCCGCCGACTTCGCGCTGGATGTTGACCGCCGTAACAATGAGGTCAAGGTCTTCGCTGTCCATGCGCTGCAGCAGGTGTTCGAACGCATCTTCCATATCGATGCCAAGCTGCACTTCCTGCACGACGCGGCGAAATTCAGTCGCGGTTGGATCGGGCGCATCGCGTGAAATGGCTTCCATGGATTGAAGCACGCTGTAGCCGGAGCGGAGGGCGTTTACCCACAGGCTAAGCGTGTCCGGTAGCTGGTTTTCGAACTTGATCAGCCGGTTGGCCGTCATTCGCGCGACGATGATGCGCGGGATGAAGAAACCGACAAATCCCGCCACGACGCCCATGACAAGCTGCTGAGGCCAGAGGACAAACCACGAGAGCAGAAACATGCCAATGACGGTGATCACATGCAACGCCATGAATTCGGCGACTGTGATCTTCAGGTCGGCCCGCGACAGCGCCTGCCGCCATTTTCGGCCAAAGGGGCGCTGCGCCAGTGATTTGTCTATTCGATCCTTCAGCGTCTCTTTTTCGAGGTCGTCTTCAGGCTTGATGTCAAGCTCGAGAAAAACCGGGGTTGACTGCTCGAACGACGCCAGGCGCTGCTCGATCATGTCTTTTTCCGAGCGCACGCTGATGACGCCGACAATGAGGATGACGACGGCGACCGCGGCAGCCGCGATGACAATTATTGTTGGCGATATTTCCATAGCAACTTCACTCCGCCTGTTTCAGACCTACCGTCGCACAGGCGCGGCCTTCTTCTGGAATCGTGTCACCGGCAGGCTTAGTAATTTTTGCCAACACCGAACACCGATGGAGGCAGGTAAATACCAGCTGCTTCAATCCGGTCGATGAACTTGGGCCGGATGCCAGTGGGGCGAATGCGTCCGATGATCTTGCCGCCTTCGATTCCGGTTTGCTCGAACTCGAAGATGTCCGACAGGGTAATCATGTCGCCTTCCATGCCCTGAACTTCCGTAATCTTCACGATCTTGCGCGAGCCATCACGCATGCGTTCCTGATGAATGATCAGGTCGATTGCGCTGGCGACCTGCTCGCGAATGGCCCGCACGGGCAAATCCATACCGGCCATCAGGCACATCACTTCCAGACGGGCCAGTGTGTCTCGTGGGCTGTTGGAGTGGGCGGTTGTCAGCGAGCCGTCGTGGCCGGTGTTCATGGCCTGCAACATGTCAAGCGCTTCACCCGCGCGGCACTCGCCGACGACAATGCGGTCGGGGCGCATACGCAGGCTGTTCACCACCAGATCCTGAATGGTGATCTCGCCCTTGCCTTCGATATTGGCCGGACGGCTTTCCAGCGTGACGACGTGTTCCTGTCGAAGCTGAAGCTCTGCCGCGTTTTCGATGGTCACAATGCGCTCGTCGTTCGGAATAAAGCCGGACAGCACGTTGAGCAGCGTTGTCTTGCCAGAGCCCGTGCCGCCGGACACGATGATATTCAGTTTGGCGATCACGCAGGCGCGCAGGAATTCGGCGATTTCCTTCGTCAGCGTCCCCAAGCGAATCAGGTCTTCGACCGTGAGCGGCTTTTTGAAGAATTTGCGGATGGTGATGGTCGGGCCGACCAGCGAGATTGGGCGAATGACGGCGTTGACGCGCGAACCATCGGGCAGGCGGGCGTCAACCAGCGGCGAGCTTTCGTCAATGCGGCGGCCCAGCGGCGCGACGATCCGGTCGAGGATGCGCAGGACATGGTCATCATCCTCGAAGGTAACATTCGCGCGCGAAAGGTTGCCCTTGCGTTCGACAAAGACATTCTTCGGGCCGTTGACCATGATTTCGGTTATGCTCTCGTCGGCAAGCAGCGGCTCCAGCGGGCCGTAGCCGAGAATTTCGGCGACAATCGATTCAAACAACCGCTGCCGCTCGGCGCGAGAGAGGACCATCGCTTCTTCCGAAAGAATCGCGTTGAAGAGTTCCTCGATTGCCGCACGCACTTCCGCCGTGCGTGTAAGGTCCATCGACTGGTCGAGTTCAGCCAGCAGGCGGTTCTGGACGCGCGTTTTCAGATCGAGGTATGTATTAGGCGCGGCGTGCGAGCGTTCCGCGCCCGGCGCCTGGCGTCGCACCCGCATTGCGGCCAGCTTGTTCTCTTCTGGATCTTCCGGGAGTAAATCCGGGGAAAGGCGATTAGCGTCGTATCCGGCCGGGTTTTGGTTCCCGCCGCTTGTTCCTCGTTCAAGCCGCTTGAGTAAGGACATTTGCAATCCCCGTTAGACTTATAGCATGCCGGTTTGCATCATTAAGGATATCTTGATTTTTCACATCTGCATCCTTTAGGCTCTACCGAACCTTAACCCAAATCCTGAACGCCGTTTTGCTTCCTTCTGCTCGTCGGGAACCAGGAGATCTGGTTGTGGCTGAAGTAGCTCTGCAAACAGCCGGTCCGATAGCTCCTGTAGTTCGCGGATGGGCGATTTGTTGCGGTCGCGGGAGGCGATCACCGGCACGCCTCTGTTAATTGCCATCAGCACCGTCTTTTCGTCGCTTGGAATCCGCGCCTGAATCGGATGTTTGAGATGTTTCTCGATGATGTCGCTGGGGATGGTCGTGCGGTTACGCGCACGGTCGTCTTCCGTCTTGTTGAGGACAAGCGCCGTCTTGTTGGCCGGATAGTTGAGCCGGTCAAACAGTTCGAGCATGAAGCGTGCGTTCTTCACACCCGAAAGCGTGGGCGTCGCCACGAGCACGATCTTGCTGGCCAGATCCATCACCGACAGCAGCATCTCACTGAGGTGCGAGCTGGTATCGACGACGACGAAATCGTAGTTGCCGGAAATCTGCTCCACCACGCGGGCCAGCGCTGTCGGGTCCGCCTCCACTTCATCGGAGAGTTCTGGCCGCGGCGGGCCGAGCAACACCTTCAAGCCGCTTTCATGGGTCGTGAGAATTGTCTCGATGAATTCCAGATCGAGATCGTCGACTTTCGTGACGAGATCGACCAGTGTCGATTGAGCCTGCAGCTTCAGGAAAACGCCGACATCGCCAAACTGGGTATCGGCGTCAATCAGCAGGACTTTGATCCCCTTTTTCATCAGGCCGGAGGCCAGGTTAGTCGCGATGGTGGTCGTGCCTGCGCCACCCTGCGGGCTATAGACCACAATGACGTGTCCCGCGCGTACCTCTCCGGCGCCGGTTCCTATCGTCTTACGCAGATCACTTGCGCGCCCATCTTCCAGATAGCGGTATTGCTCCGCAATCGGCTTGTTGCGGGCATAAACCGTACGGATGGTGTTGTAAAGCTCTTCGGTGTCGATGGGCTTGGTAAGGAAGTTGCGCGCACCGGCGAGCATGGCCTTGCGGAGATAGTCGGGGTCATTTTGTACCGACATCATGATCACGGCGGCCGTCGGCAGCGCTTTGGTGATTTCGCTGGTGGCCTGAATGCCGTCCATATCCGGCATGTTGATGTCCATGATCACGATGTCAGGGCGCAACTCCTGCGCCTGCGCGACCGCTTCTCGCCCGGTGCCAAACGAGCCGACGACTTTAAAGTCCGGTTCGAACGCCAGCAGTTTCTTGATATTTTCGCGCGTTTCAGGAATGTCATCTACCAGCATGATGGTGATGACTTCGTTGTTACCCGCACCGCTACCTGGACTCATCGTGTCGCCCTGCTTTTTGCTACTAGTTCAACCATACCGTGATGCGCCCGGTTCGACAAACGTGCCGAGCGGGCGCTGCTCCTGTCAAACACAATACCGTTTGCAAACTGAGGGGCACGTTTCTTCGATCTGCGAGAGAGCGCGCCCCTCAGCCACAGCGATCTGGTTACTCGACAGCTTCTTCGAGCGCAATTTCTTCCCCGGCCACCAATTGGCGGATGCTGCGGGTGGCGGGTTCCAGCGCGAATGGGCGTTTGACAGGTAAGGTAATGTTAAACTCATTCATGACGTAATCAAGCGTTACCGGAGTAGTGGGCACCCTCGATGTATCCGTCGCCGAACGCAACGCCAGCGTCAGCGGCAGTTTTGCCTCGACCGCCCACACCAGGAAAACCGCATCCTGTGGCGGTACGCCTAGCGTGATGATGTCGGGGCGGGAAGGCGTTGGCGTCGGTACGGGCGTCGCGTCTGTGCCCCCTTCCTCATCCTCGTCATCGGCGCGCGGAACCGGTGTTGGCGTCGGCGGTACGCCGATAAAGCGGCCATCGGGCGGGAAGTTGCCGACGTGAACAACCAGCGCATCCTGAATGGTTCGTTGCGTGACAAGCCGTGGTCGCTGATCTTCCGACGGGCTGATAATGGCTGCTCCGAGCGCCGTGGTCTCCGCCCGGCCGGGCGCAGCAGGCACCAGCGAGTACTCGCCTTCCTCCGTCAGATTGAATAGCGTGAGATGGTTCGGGACAACGCTCTGGAAGACCTCATCGACGTCTACGAAGAGCATGGAGAGAATGACGTCTACTCGATCGCCATCCTGAACCGCATAAGCGACGCTGGTCAGGCGATCCATCGGGATGGAGACCGCGACCAGATTGCTCGGCAGAATGGCCGCCGCATCCGACCCAACGCGCGCGATGTCGGTGAGATCTTCCACCACCAGATTCGACAGGATGGGTTGCTCACGATAGATGTCGGTACGCGCGATCTTGCCGATAACGTCCTCCAGATTCGTGATGGCGTTAAACGGCACGAGATCCGCGGGATATGGCCCAAGCGTCACCGCGTTGGGCGGAATACGAAAGCCGCGCGGCAGGTCCTGGAGCGCGATGACAATCTCGACCAGTTCAAGCGGCGTAGCCGTTGGCAGCGGAGTGGATTGTACCTGGTTTTGCACGACCTCTTCGGTCGAGGAAGCCGGCGCCTGCGCCGGCGACGGTGGCTGGGTCATCTGCGGCAATAAGACGGCCACCACAACAGCGACAAGGAGAATTAAGATAATTAAGACGATTAGGAGTCTGGCACGTCCCATAAGGGCCTCCGATGAAGAAGACAGAACCTTAGCAGTACGCCCCTGGTCGTGCCGACCGAGCGCGAGGCGCTACCAAGGCTAAACTTATAGTAATAATGAATTCGCCGCGCAAGTCTAAACGTTTCGGCCCATTTAGAGAATTAGGCCGAATGTACTGTTATTAAGGTTTTCTCGATGTAGGCGGGAAAAACAACGTCAACCGGCGTGGTCGGTGGCAGGCAATTCCAGACGCACCAGCGTGCCGTCTTTCTCACTGCTCTGAATCACAACCGAGCCGTTAACTAGCTCAAATTTCTCCCGGAGCGTCATGAGGCCCTGAACGCGGGCATCCTGATAGCCATCATCGCCGCTAAAGGCATGTTCGACATCGAAGCCGCGACCGTCATCTTCGACCGACGCTTTGATGCGCGGGCCGGACATATCGATCTTGACGATCAATTGCGACGGGTTCGAATAGTCTCTGGCAAGGCCCATCAGCTCCTGAATGGCCCGGAATAGCATCACCTCGCGGTGGGTTTCAAGGCGGCGCTCTTCGCCCACAATGTCGAGGCGCACATCGATTTCGTTCTTTTCACGGAACGAGTCGGCATACCGGCGCACGGTGGGGATCACGCCGAGGTCGTCGAGCATCATCGGGCGCAGATCGAAAATGAATTCGCGCACCTTCTGAAACGTTACGTTCGCTGCCTCTTTAAGTTCATTGAGTTCCTCGGCAGCGCGCGCCGGGTTACGGTCGAACAGCCGCTGGCAGATTTCCGCCTGAAGAATGAAGTTCGTGAGCGACTGGGCAGGGCCGTCGTGCATCTGGCGGGCAAGCCGCTGGCGTTCTTCTTCCTGCGCCTGGACGATGCGCACGATATTGAGTGCCGGCTGCGGGCTGGCGCTTTCTTCGGCGACTGTTAACGCGGGCGTGCCCTGCAGCCGATTGAGCAGGTTGGCCAGCAGGTTCTGCTCGTGCTCAAGTTGCTCGCGCGTGGTCTGCAACTTTTCCAGTTGGCCGCGCATGGTCGTCAGACGGAAGCGTGCTTCCAGCGCCTCATTGTATTTGGCTATGATGTCCGGGCGCGGGACGGTTTCGAGGTTGTCCTGTATGGTTCTCAGCTCGGTGGCGAGATCGGCGTTACGGGTCTGTTCCCTCTCAACCACAAGCGACGTCTGGTCGATCTGTACCTTGATTTCGGTTAGCTTTTCACGGATTCCGCGCAGTTCTTCCGTGATCAGGTCGATGAGTTCTTCGCGCGGGTCGACTTTGACGTCTCGGTCCATTCGCTCGCCCTATGGTCGTGAATAAACGAATGAATAAATGCTTTTAGCGCCAGTTATCCTGAATGCGGACCCAGCCATGTTTAAGCGCGGTGACGGCCGCCTGCGTGCGGTCCTGCACATTCAGTTTCTTGAGAATAGAGGTCATGTGATTCTTGACTGTCTGCTGGCTGATGCCCAGCCGGGTGGCTATTTCCTTGTTGCTCAGCCCATGCGTCACAAACTGGAGAATTTCCATTTCGCGCGGGCTGAGCGGCACGAAATGCTCATTCGGGTCGATGGCATAGCTCCCGGCAATCGCCTCCACATGTTCGTTGATCCAGGCGTTGAGACCACGTTCGTCCATGCGTTCTTCGTCAACGACAAACAGGCCGTTGGCGACATCGCGGATGATCTCAATCAGCTTGTCTGGCATGATGTCTTTCACGCAGTAGGCGGACGCACCTGCGCGCAGGGCGTGAAGCACCTGCTGCGAGTCGTGATAGGCAGTCAGCATGATTACACCGATGCTGGGGCGTTCGGTTTTGAGCTGGCGGGCGACCTGCAGACCGTTCATCGTTGGTAGGTTGATGTCAAGCAATACCACATCGGGCTGCAGGGCGCGCGCTTTTGCCAGTGCCTCTTCGCCATCCTGACCGTACCCGACAACCGAAAGATCGTCCTCTAATTCAAGCGCCTTTTGCAGGCCATCCCGAAACAGGGGATGGTCGTCGACAATGAGAACTGAGATCGACTTTGGAGTGCGGGTAATCGCGAGATCATTCATGGATTAACGCGGCTCTTTCGACCCGATCGTAATGCGTCGTGGTATCCAGCCGCTCTTCTCCTTTCGCAGATTACGGCGACACTGATCCCAGGCGTGATGAAACCGTCTATGTTACAAGGGTGATTATAATTCGTTAATTCTGTTTCGTGCGACGATTCACAAACAACTCTTTTCGGCAGTATACACCTAAGTCCTACCCCCTCGCAACACGGGGAACACTGGCCATTTCGACTTTTGCCCCTGCTATAATAAGCCAACATCCCGGCGAAGCAGGTGAAAAGTTACGTAAAGGACCATTTTGCGCTTGAAACGCATAACACGGAGCGAAATCGCGTTTTATCAGTTTGAGCGCTGGCAAGGGTTGGCGCATGGCATCTTCACGCGCAATGGAGGCGTCAGCAGCGAACCCTGGGCATCGCTCAATCTGGGGGGCAATGTTGGCGACCGCCCGGAAGCGGTGCGTGAGAACCACGAGCGCATGTATGCCGCCGCCGGCGTCAACGGCGCACGTGCCTGTACCGTCTGGCAGGTACACGGCGTCGATACGCTGATTGTGACCGGCCCCGTTCGTGGGCGGCGCTGGCTGGCTCAAGCTGATGCCATGGTTACCGATCAGCCCGACACGCCGTTGACCATGCGTTTCGCAGACTGCACGCCGGTCCTGTTTTACGATCCGGTCAAGGGCGTGATCGGGATGGCACATGCCGGCTGGCGCGGCACGGTCAATGGCATAGCCGCCCGTGTGGTGGGCGTCATGCAGCGTGCTTTTGGCTGTCGCCCTGCTGATATTCAGGCGGCGATTGGCCCTAGCATTGGCCCCGACCGCTATCAGGTGGGCGAAGAAGTTGTCGATGCGGTGATGCGCTACTTCGGCACGACGGACGGCCTGATTCGCCGTGACCCCCGTGATGGCACCGCCTATCTGAACCTATGGGAAGCGAACCGGCGCGACCTTGAACGGGCGGGGGTTGAAGATATCGAGGTGGCCGGTTTGTGTACCGCTACGCGCACGGATGAGTTCTTTTCCCATCGGGCCGAAAAAGGCCGTACCGGACGCTTTGGTGCGGTGTTATCCCTATGACGCTTGTTGAACGGATTGAGCGTGTTCGCGAACAAATTGAGGCGGCGTGTGCTCGGGCCGGACGCTCCTCGTCGACGGTGACGTTAATCGCTGTCAGCAAAACGCACCCACCGGAGCTGATTCTTCGGGCAATCGACGCGGGCCTGCAACATTTTGGCGAAAATCGCGTAGAAGAAGCTGAGGCGAAAATTCCCGCGGTGGCGGCCAGCGCCGGATCATCGCCGGTGTGGCATATGATCGGACACGTGCAGAGCCGCAAGGCGAAGCGCGTTATTGATCTGTTCGCCACCGTACACTCGGTCGATAGCGTGAAGTTGGCGTCGAAATTTTCGCAGCTGGCCGAAGAACGCGGCACAACGCTGGACATCTTCCTGGAGATGAATGTGTCTGGCGAGGCGAGCAAGCACGGATTTGCCGCTGCGGGCTGGGAAACGGATGTGCAGGTGCGCGAGGCATTGTGGAAGCAGGTGAGTGAGGTGCTGGCTCTACCATGCCTCAACGTACGCGGGCTGATGACGATGGCCCCAATTGTTGCCGATCCGGAAGAGGCACGCCCGGTATTCGCCAGTCTGGCGGGCCTGCGGGCTGCGCTGTCCGAAATGTCTGGTGCGGCGCTGCCCGACCTGAGCATGGGAATGACGGATGATTTTCCTGTCGCCATTGAAGAAGGCGCAACGCTGATCCGCGTTGGCCGGGCGATTTTTGGTGAGCGAGAGACCTAACTACGAGGAGCGACGACGACGATGCTTGGCAACCTGATTTTTCTTATTCTCCAGCTTTTTCAGCTTGTGCTGCTGGCCCGCGTGCTGCTGAGCTGGTTCCCGAACATCGACCGCAGCAATCAGATCGTGCAACTGATTTACGACATCACCGAGCCAGTGCTGAAGCCAGTGCGTGAACTGTTGCCGCAAACGGGCATGGTCGACTTCAGCCCGCTGATTGTCTTTCTGTTGATCTCGGTGCTGATGCGCGTTCTGCCGGCCATCTTCTAGGCCACAATTGCCTGCTTTGCTGTTCAGCCTGAGCGTGATAGGATCAGGTTGAAGAATTTGCCTTTTGGAAGCGGTGGCGGTGGCTATCGCTTCTACAGAACCAGTGATCGGAAGAACCTAAATGGACCCGATGAATCGAAAGTTTCAGATCACTGATGCTGCACGTGGGGCGGCTCTCACCGTGCGCGTCGTTACCCGCGCCGAGCAATCCGAGATCGTCGGCATTCAGGAGGATGGCACGCTGCGCGTCCGGCTGGTTGCCAATTCGGCGGGGGACCCTGCCGCGAACGAAGAACTGGTCTATTTGCTCGCAAACGTGCTGGACGTAGAGCCGCATCGTCTGGAAATCGTCGCCGGCTACAACACGCGCGACAAACTGATCAGCGTGGATGGCATTTCCACCAGCGATGTCGAGGCGCGGTTGGCCCGCTTTAGCGGCCTTTGAGTGATGGCCTGTCTGGGTCGCGCTCTGGCCTGTCTGCTCTTTGTGTTACTGGCGGCCTGTGCGCCGGGCATTGTGCAGTCCCCGGTTCCGACGCAGACGCTGATCCCGCCAGCGCCTACGATCACGTCTCTTCCCCCCACACCGGATGTGGCCGGCGACGATTCTGTGGAGAACGTCGCTGACAATCCGGCCATTCTCATCCCTGCCGGAGCGCACGCTCTGGTACAACAGGCGTCCGCCGATCTGGCGGCGCATGTCAGCGTCAATCCATCTGCAATACGCCTGCTCGAACTGGAAGCCGTGAACTGGACGGGCGATGATCTGGGCTGTTTGGTCGAGATATCCCAGACGCCGGGAGACGGCGCGAGTGTCCGCGGTTACCGCCTGGTGCTGGAGGTTGAGGGCGCGCGTTACGAGTATCACACCGACGCAGCACAGCGGGTTGTACGCTGTGACGAGGAAGGCGCTCGTGGAACGACAGCCGACTCGCCGCTGTCCGGCGACGACCCGATTGCGGTTGAACTGACCGCAATGGCGCGCCGCCGCCTCGCCGAAACATTAGACCTGCCGCTGCAGCGCATCCGTGTGGTTTCGGTCGAGCCTATGACATGGAGCGACACCAGTCTGGGATGCCCGCAACCTGACGTTGAATATGCTCCCATGTCGATTGACGGCTACCTGCTCGTGCTTGAAGCAGGGGAGACGCAGTATCGCTTCCACAGCGACTTCGACCGGCTGATACCCTGCTCGACGGAAGTGCTTCCCGCCACCGAAGCGGTTCGGGGCTAACCGTCAGGGCGCGGGCAGCGGCGAGCCGAGTTGCTGTTGCAGGCTGCCTAGCGCTCGGTAGGCTGCGGCGCGCACTTCCTCGTGCCGGTCGCGCAAAGCACCGTAAAGCGGCTTCATCGTTTCCCAGATTCCCAGACTGCCCAGCGCGAGTGCCGCCAGCGCGCGCACTTCCGGCTCGGCGTCCTGCAGCGCGCGCACCAGCAGTTGCAGCGCGCCATCGCCTTGGGGCACGCTTTCGCCTTTGCTGCCCGCCCATTCTTCGAGCCATGTCATTTCCGCAGGGTTGGGGCGCAGGGCGCTGAATGCCCGATCGCGCCCGAACTGCGATTCCTGGAACGCCTGCTGGGCCGCCGAACGCACATACCATTGCTCGTCTTCCAGAAACGCGCGGTAAATATCGATCAGCGCCCATGTTGTTCGGATGCGCCGCAGGCCAAAGATGGCGGCCCGGCGAATCATCATGTCCTGATCGGCAATGGCTTCATGCAGAATGGGATAGCCTTCCTCAGGCATGGCGGCGAAGGCGATGGCCGCCGCCTGTCGCACCTGTTCCGAACCTTCGGTTAAACTGATCAGCAGGGCCTCGATCGCTTCTTCGGTCGGAATGGCGCTCAGGCCGATGCTGGCCGCGATTTGCACCTGTGGATCATGATCGGTAACCAGCGCTGTCAGGTCGCGCACGCCTTCCGGTTGGCCGAGCGCGCCGAGGCCGATGCAGGCCAAACGGCGTACGTGTGGGTTGGCATTGCGGACGGCACGGCGGAAGATATGGATCACGGTTGCGTCGCGGGTTGTGAGCAGCGCTGCCGCGGCGCGTTCCCGCACCAGTGGGAACTGGCTGGTTGCGACCATCAGGTTGCCCAACTGTTTTAGAACCTGCGCCCGCCAGGGGACATCGGGGTTGGCATAGGCCAGCCAGCGAGCCGTCACAAGCAGGTTTTCGCGCAGAAAGTCGTTCTGGGCGGCCAACCGTTTGCGGACGGCGACGTCGATGGGCGTCGCAAGCGCGGCGTACCCGATGGCGCGACTCCATGCGTTATCGAGCGCGCGCGCTTCCAGCGCAGCCGTATCGCCGTGGAGCGTTTGACCGGCCAGATAGGCGGCGAGCAGAGGATGGCGGAACTGATAGCGGTCGCCCGAATAGCGAACGAGCAGCCCGGCCTGGCGCAGACTTTCCAGTAGCTTGCTGCGAATTGCGACCGGCCCGCGCGTCCTGTCGCCTGAACCTGTGTCTTCGTCGCCGGCGGTTGCCGGGCTATCCTGAATGCCGCTTCGTTCTAGTTCGTCTTTGGAAATGTAGCCACGCTCGATTTGCAGCGCCGCGATGCGAGACAGGGCATCCCAGCGCTCCTCGACTTCGGTGTGGCCAAGCTGGCGGGCAAAGAAGGCGCGCAGCCAGCCATCGGGACCGGGGACGGTTGCGTCCTCGGCGTAGGTTGCCCAGAGTTTCAGCGTGATTTCGAACGCTGACAGGCCGCGATTGCCCTGACTCGCGCGCCGTACCTGAGCGTCATCAGGCGCTTTGGCATCCTTTCGGCGTTTGTCCACCAGTTTTTGCCAGATGTTGGCCCAGTATCCGGCGGCGCGCGCGCTGTCCTGATCGCTCCACGGGCGCAGATATACCGGCGTCAGCCCGGCGTGGACGAGCGGCGCATAGCCACTCGCCGGGCCGCTGACGATAAAGAAATTTTGGCCATACTGAGCGATCAGCGCTTTGAGCCAGCCGGCATATACCGGCTGGTCGGTTGCCGGAAGATCATCGAATCCGTCGATCAGCAGCAGGACACCGCCCTTGTTCAACCGCCGGTAAAGGTTGCGAGGAATCGTTTTGGCGGTGACGCGACCGGCGCGGAACTGGACGCCGCGCACGAGCGGCTCGGCGGGATCGACTTCTGGCCCGAATTCGTCGCTCATCAGCGGAATGTCGGCCATATGAACGTAGACCGGCATCAGCCGGAACAATAGCGGCAACTCGGCCGCCCGGTCGTCATCCGCTGCACTATGCTCGTCACCGCGTTCGCTTGCCAGCCGTTCGCGGGCGCGCTGCTGCATGGTGATGCGCTCGCGGATGCGGGTTGCGCGCTCTTTCTCGCTCAGGCGAGCGTCTTCTGCATCCAGCTTTTGCTGCACCTTATCGATGGGTGGCTTGAACTGGACATGATTGAGGCAATAGAGCGCAATCGCCAGCAGGGCTGTGGTGCGCCCGCTGCCCGGTTCGCCGAGCAGTGCCAGCGCGTGGTCGCCGATAGCGAGGTCATCAATCGACAGGGTGTCGATGTGATAGGGCGCGTGTAGATAGGGATGATCGTGGATCAGGGGAACGGTATCGAAAACGTCGCGCGATTCATCGTCGTCATCGCTTGCGCGCGGCGGGCGCGGCGCGATGAATCGTGGTTCGATCAACAGGTCGGAAAGGTTGGCGATCTCTCCGGCGAGATGCATGCGCTCCGCGCGGCGGATCAGGTCTTTGACATAACGGCTTTCGGCGTTCTGGGTGGCATAGCGTTGGGCGTCGCTCGCGCCGTGACGGGTCCAGCGAATAATATGCCCGATGTGACGCCGCGCCCGGTAAATGGCGTAGGCCGACCCCCAACCCGCCAACAGCCCGATGCCAAAATTTTCGACGTCAAACCCCATATCGGCTCGCCCCTGTTCTGGCGCGCCGCGGCTTCAGGTTGCGGCGCTTTTGTATACCAGAATACGGCCACAACTCAGGCAGGTGGCTAAAGATTGCCCGCGCAGGACTTCACGCTCAATCGCTTTCGTCTGTTCGACGCCACAAGCGCTGCACATGTTGCCGGTCATGATGGCAACCGGCTGGTATTTCTTGGATTGCCGCAGGCTGCTGTAGCGCGCCAGGTTCTCCGGCGAGATGGCTTTCATGGTTTCCTCGCGTTGTTCGCGCAGGGACGCGACCTCGCGTTGAAGCGCGCTCTGTTCGTCAATCAGGTGGCGGCGTTCGGTGTCGCGGTTGGCGAGGACGGTTTCAAGCGCGGCCCGGGCTTCGGCAAGCGTACGCTCGCCGTCTTCAACCTTCATCATGACATCCAGCAAGGTTTCTTCCAGTTCCGTATTGCGCTGTCTGAGCGAGGCGATTTCCCGCTGTAAATCCTGCATTTCCTTGGTGTTCTTCACGCGCCCACTGTACAACTCGTCCTCGCTTGCGCCGGCTTTCCGCGCATTCGAGCTAATTTCCGCTTCGAGGTCGCGGGCGCGGCGGCGCAGGGGTTCGAGCGCCTCTTCAGCGGCCTGCACCTTCGCCTGTGCCTGGTTTACCGGGGTGTCGTCGGCGAGCGTGGCGGCGATTTCCTGCAGGCGCTTTGACCGGCGGATAATGTCTAGCTCAAGCTCCTGAAGGCGGAGTAATGCTTCGGCCTGGGTCATGGACTGATCCTGAATGTGGAATTACCGTTAATGGGTGCACAATAGTGACGTGTGTACAATGAGTTTGGCACAGGCAAATGCGCGTGGACGATGTGGACTCTGGTTTGCCGCGTCGTCCATTCTATCCAGTGCGCGCATCATGCAGCTAGCCTTCGCTACGAAAGAGGCGACTGTTCAATGGAATCCCGCTACACGATGCACATCATGCCGGCTGAATGGCGCTGGGTGACCGTCGTCAGCATCGGCCTGGTGTTGCTCGGTTTCGCGCCGTTTCTGTGGGTCGCATTGAGCGACACCAACCAGTGGCAGTTTATGGGCGCGCTACACAACTATCAGGACGCCGCGACATACCTTGCCAAGATGGCGCAGGGCGAGGCCGGGGCGTGGCTGATGCAATTCTGGCACACGCCTGAACCACACGAGGGAGCGCTGGTTCAGGTATTGTATCTGGCGCTTGGCCATCTGGCGCGGTTGCTTTCGCTGCCGATGATCGTGATTTTTCATGTGGCCCGGGTTGGCGCTGCCCTGTTCATGTTTCTCTCGCTCTACCAACTGGCCGCCAGTATCTGGCAGCGGGTGCGCACCCGGCGTATTTTTTTTGCTATCGCCTCGCTTGGTGCAGGGCTGGGCTGGTTTCTCGCGCCGCTGTTCGCTACGACATCGACGCTGGAAGGCCAGATTTGGCCTGACCTTGTGATTCCAGAAGCGTTTTTGCTCGAAAGCACGGTCTATAACGTTCATTTTCCGCTGACGCTGGCCTGCCTGGTTATGATCGTCGCCGCGTTCATCACCGCTTTTCGTCCGGGCAGCGATGGCGATAATGGCGTGGGCTTCACCCTGCCCGTCGTAGCGATCTTAAGCTTCGCGCTGGCGCTGCTGTATCCACAATCGCTGGTTCCACTCGGCGGCGCGCTGATGCTGTTTGTTTTGATCGCCTGGCTGGAAGGGCGGCGTGCGTATGCGCTCTGGACTGCTCGATGGCTATTGGCCGTCATGCTGCCGGCTCTGCCCATGGCGCTGTATTACGTGATCGTCGTCAATGTCAATCCGGCGTTTGCCGAATGGAACCGGCAGAATGTGACGCTTGCGCCACATCCGCTCAGCTTGATCCTCGGCTTTGGCCTGCCGTTGTTTCTGGCTGTGCCGGCCATCTGGCGCTCACTGCGTCAGTTTGAACTCGCGGACGACCGCCTGATGCTGTTGTGGCTGGGCGCGATGATCGTTTGCCTGTATTTGCCTACCAACGTGCAGCGCCGGTTCCTCGTCGGCGCGATGATCCCGGTCGCCTATTTTGCGACACGGGCGATTGAAGATGTCTGGTTTCGCTATATCAGTCGCCGGCATCGCCCTTATTTCTTTGCCACGCTGTTGCCGATCATTTCGGTGAGCCAGCTTTTCACGATCTTTTTGCCGGTGCTGCCGGTTGTCAGCGGCAACCCTGCCAGTTCGCTCGGTCTGTTTCTGGAACGCGATTACGCGCTGGCGTTTCGCTGGCTGGAAGATCAGACGACGTCCAACGATGTGGTGCTGGCATCGCCGGTAGTGAGCACGTGGATGCCCGGTTGGGCTAAGGCTCGCCCGGTTTATGGGCATCCATTTGAAACGCTTGACGCCGAGCAGAAGCGCGCGCAGGTGATCGCCTGGTATGGCGGGGACAATGGAGACTGTATGGCGCTCATCGAGACCTATGACGTGCGCTTTATCCTTGTCGGCCCGGAGGAGCACCGGCTTGGCCCCGCTCCCTGCCTTGATCGCCTGTCGGCGGTTGCGACTCTTGGGCAGGTCAGCGTCTATGCGCCCTAGGCTGCTGGTAACAGACTTTTTCGACCGCATCTGCTTGCGTTCATTCCCGGAGTGCCATTTTCCGGCGCGGTGGGGATGATACTGGTGACGGCATCGCTGGTTATGGTCGCTACGCGCACGCTCACGCAGCGGAGACAACAGAATGCTTGAACGCCGTCCGAGGCGCCTTGGTCTTGTCGTACTTGCCGGGGCGCTCTTGGTGCTTTTTCACAGACTTCTGCTTGGCGAGGTGTTTTTCTGGGGCTTGCCGGCGCTGCAATTCTATCCCTGGCGCGAGTACGCCTTCGACCTGTTGCGTCAGGGCCAGCTTCCGTTGTGGAATCCCTATAACGGCGCGGGCGCGCCGCTGCTGGCCAATTACCAGTCAGCTTTGCTATATCCGCTGAACTGGCCAGGCTTTTTCCTGCCGCTGGCGTGGTCGATGAGCGTTACAGCCGTGCTGCATCTGTTCATCGGCGGACTTGGCATGACGGCGCTGTTGCGATGCCTCGGCGCGGGCGCGCTGGGGCAGGGCATGGCGGCGCTGGCTTTTGCGCTCACAGGCTATCTAGTTGCCCGTCTCGGAACCTATCCCATGATTTCCGCCGCGGTCTGGCTGCCGTGGCTGGTCTGGGTGGCGCATGGCATGCTGCTCCGCTATCGATTTCGTGATGCGGGACGATTGGCGCTCATTGTCGCATTGCTCCTGCTTGCCGGCCATGCGCAGACTGCCTGGTATAGCCTGCTGCTGGCCATCCTCTATGGGGTCTGGCTGGTTGTCAATCGCCGCCTGCCGTTTGCGCGGCTGGTTGTCATGGGGCTAATAGCCAGCCTTGGCGCGGGTATCGCCGCGCTTCAGCTTGTGCCAACCGCCGAACTGCTGCTGACATCACAACGCGCTGCCGGTGTCGACTATGACTTCGCCATGAATTTCAGTTTCGGCCTGGCGCGTTCGTTGAATTTCCTGTCGCCAATCACCTTCGGCACGCCGGCCGATGGCAGCTATCTCGTGACGGGTTATTACTTCGAGTTCGCAGTCTATATCGGCCTAATCCCGCTTGTGTCGGCGTTTGCGGCAGTTGTGGGTTGGTTGCAACGACGCCGCGAACGGGATCAGAACGTTTTTACCAGCGTTCCGTTCTGGTTAATAATCGCGCTGATAGGCTTCGTTCTGGCTATGGGAGCGCATACGCCGGTGTTTCCATTCTTATACCGGCATGTGCCAACATTCGACCTGTTTCAAGCGCCTGCCCGGTGGCAGTTATGGACGGTGTTTTCTCTGGCCGTGCTTTCCGGTATCGGCGTCAGCGCGTGGGGGCGGTCGTTTCGCGCCCGCCGTTGGGCGAAACGGCTCTTCGCCGCCTGTCTCAGCCTGCTCGTTCTCAGCCTAATTGCGCTCGTGGCCGCGCCGCCGATCGAGGGTGTGCAGGCTCTGGTGCGAGCCCTGCTTGGGCTAGCGGTGTCGGGTATCGCCGGGGCCTGGCTGGCACTGCGCCAACCGCCTGCGGACAGCGCAGCCTATTCCCGTTGGTCATTACTGGTGTTGGTCATCGTCGCGGCAGACCTGGTCTGGGCTAACTGGGGGCATAATCCGACGATTCCGGCGGCGTTCTATGATCCGCTAGGCGACCAAACCCGGTCACAGGCGCGGGGGTACTGGTCGCAGGCGGCTGAAGACGCCCTTAAATATCAGACGTTCTTTCGTCCGGACGATTACCGGTTCGCCGCTGAGAACTGGCAGATGGTGCGCGCCAGTAACCTGCCTAACCTGAACCTGATCGACCGCCGTGCTTTGCTGGACAATTTTGATCCATTGCTGGTCGGTCCATATGCCGCATTCATCAATGCGCTGGATGCAGCCGAGCCGAACAGGCGAGAGAGCTTCTTTGTCGCTTCAGCCGTCGGTTGGGTTTATGGCGACCATGGGGGTAGCGTGCCATCGGGCATCGACCCGGCGCGTGCTTGGCTGGTTCCCGGCGTGTGCTGGCATGCCAGTGAGGAGGCGCTGTTGCAGGCGCTGGCAGATGGCGCGGATCTCACCCGGCAGGTTCATATCCCCGGTGATGGGCCCTGCCCGCCACCTCCGGAGACAATTGAGCGTGGCACTGTTTTAATTGGCGACGAAGCCAATCGCGTCGAGTTGGTTGTGCATTCGCCTTATGATGGCTGGCTGGTTCTGGCGGATACCGACTATCCGGGCTGGCAAGCAACGATTGACGGCCTGTCTGTACCCATTTACCGTGCCAACGGCGCATTTCGCGCCATACAGATGCCGCCCGGCGAGCATGTAGTCAGCTTCAGCTACGAGCCGTCGTGGCTGGTTCCGGCGGGAACCGTGTCGGCCCTGTCCTTTTTGGTCGCTGTCGCGTTATTATTGCTGAAAGCCGATTCGAAGTCTCTGGCGCGTTAGCAGCAAACCATGTCCAACCCGCTATCCGATAGCTCCGGTGTGCAAGATACGCCACTTTATCAATTTGTAAACAGGCGCAACCAGCGGCTTCAACTCCAGATTTCAGAGCGCCGGCTGTTGCTTATGCTGGGCGACGTTGTCGCCGTCATCGCGTCGGTGCTTGTCTCCTTGCGTATCTGGGCTTTGGTCGCGCGCTACGAGTTCACGCTCGATTTCATTCTCGATCAGACCAATCTGTTCATCATTTTGATCGGCGTCTGGTTGTTCCTCGCCAATGCCAATGATCTGTATGTCCTGCGGGTAGCTGCCAGTCGCAGCCAAACGTTTCAGCGGCTGCTCATCATCAACGCGCAGATGGTGGTCGTCTATCTGGTCATCTTTTTTCTGTCGCCCCGTACTGCGCTGCCCCGGCTATTCATCCTCTACTATGCCGTCACATCACTCGTTTTCATCAGCGCATGGCGTTATGCGCGTCCCTTCCTGCTTGGATGGGCAAGCAGCCCGCGACACACGCTTATTGTGGGGGCGAACGGTGCTGCCAGCGCCATCATCAAGGCGCTAGCGGAATATGCGCCAAACGAGTATGCCGTGAAGGGGATTATCGCCATGCCGGGCGATGTCGGCACGGTTATTTCCGGTGTTCCAGTGGTTGGCACGGGCGCGGATCTCATGAACTTCGTTACACGCGACCGTGTGAGTGAACTCATCATTACGTCCACACGGTCGCTCAGCGGCGAAACATTTCAGGCGGTAATGGATGCCTATGAGCGTGGCATCACCGTTATTCCCATGACCCTGTTATACGAACGCATTACCGGGCGTGTGCCGGTCGAGCATCTGAGCGATGATTGGCCGATCGTCCTGTTGACGCCGCAGGCTATCGGATCAACCCAGCGGATCAATCAGATCTTGAAGCGCATGTTCGATATCGTGCTATCGCTGATTGGGTTGGCGCTGTTTGCCGTCATTCTGCCGCCGCTCGCGCTGCTCATTAAGCTCGATTCACCGGGCAGCATCTTCTATTCGCAGCGGCGTGTGGGGCTCAATGGACGCATCTTCAACATCTACAAGCTGCGTTCGATGATTGAGAATGCCGAAGCAGATACTGGCGCTGTGTTCAGTTATCGCGATGACCCGCGCGTGACGCGTGTTGGGCGATTCATGCGCCGGACACGGCTGGACGAATTGCCGCAGCTTTTCAATGTGTTGCGGGGCGATATGAGTCTGGTTGGCCCGCGACCAGAGCGCCCCGAACACATGGCACGCCTGACGGAGAAGATACCTTTCTATCGCACACGGCTGATCGTTCGTCCGGGAATGTCAGGCTGGGCGCAGGTGCGCTATGACTATGGTTCGAACGATGTTGATGCGCTGATTAAGCTCGAATATGACCTCTATTACATTCGCCACCAGTCGGTGCTGCTCGACCTGAACATCATCCTGCGAACAATCGGCAAAGCGCTGGCGTTTCGCGGCGTCTAAAGCCTTGCGTCGCTTGACCTGCCCTCGATCACCTGTGCTATAGTGGGAGCACCTGCTCGCTCGCCAACCCACATTGCAGCCAGCCCAATTACGCAATTTTTCCAAATCGAGCCTGAGCGTTAGTAGGCATAGTCGTCGGGGCAGTGCCATGAGAGACGCTTTCTGCGAAGATTTGAGCGACTTTATACGCAATGACAAGCTGGATGCTTATGAGTTGACCGATGATGAGCTTGCCCAGTTTCTGGAGGTCTGGCGCTGGGCGACCTGGCGCAGACGGACTCGGCCAAATGCCGTCGACGCTGATATAGCTGACGCCGTTCAGCAACTACAAACGTCTATGATGGAACAGTATGGCGTTGAGGTTGATTACAACACGCTTTTGTTGTTGCGACAGGAACTCGAACCGCTGATGTACTGGCGTATACTGGCAGAGTTTCGACGAGCGCTGGTTTATTTTCTCCACCCACGCAATTTGCTCAGTCTATTGAAGACGCTGCGGCGGGTCAGCCGTTATGCGAAGCTCGATCCACTGGTCGACCGGCGCACGTACCGTCGCGGCTATCCCCGCCTTGCCATGGGTAGCCTGCACGATCCTGCGCCGGACTTGCTTAAGCGTCACTACTGGCGGCAGGTCGGTATGACGTCGGCGATTGAGCGCCGGCGAACGCTGCGCCGCTAGCGCCTTTGGCAAGGCGGGCGGCGTTTCAAACACGTTCTCAAATGAGTTAACGACGCCTTTTCCGGGCACATTTCCAGAATGCGACCAAACCGGCTTAGATCGCCTTTACGCCGGCGGCGATGTCGGCCACGATGACGAAGAGACTCGTCAGCGCCCAAAAGGTGCTGTACATGAGAATTCGCCGGTCCCGGTGTTGTGCGGCGTAAAGTATGGCCGCCAGTTGCAGCCCTGCGATGAAGCGCAGGATGCCGAGTGGTTCGCGATAGGTGGAAAACGGCACAAACAGCATAATGCCCGCTGTCGTCAACAGGAGCAGCGTTGTTATGCCAACACGGCGCAAGGTAAAGTCGCGCGCGACACGGGCTAATCCCCAAACGGTCGGAAGCACTACGAACGGAAGCAAGATTAGGCCGAAGGCGAGGAAGACAGAAAAGCTACCTTCAAACCAGATACGAAAAATGCCCGCAAACGGGATGATCTCAAATGGCGTTGCCATCGCGCCGCCAGAGCCGACGCCCACAGATCCAAAGCGCTGTGCCAGCGCGATCTGCCATAACCCAAACGGGATAAGCGAAATCAGGGCAAACAGCAGGGCTTGTAGCCATTGACGCCGCCAGAGTAACCACAACCCGATGCCCGCAGCCATAATCAGTGTTGTTTCCTTGGCAAACGCCGCCAGCACGAAAAACACGGCGCTCCACAGCACGCGCTTCTCGAACGCAAGCGCTACGCCGCCCAGCGCGAGCGCATAGGCCAAAGGTTCGGGCAGACTGAGGCGCGCTGCTCCCAGCGCGGGAAGCGATAACCCGTAACCAAGCGCATACCAGCGGCTTGTTCCATACTGCTCTAGTAGGTGTTCGAGCGTATACGTGCCGGCAGCAAGCGCGACGAGATTGACCAACAGTAGTGACCACGGCAATAAATCGTTTTGCCCGAACGCGAGTACCCGTCCGAGGATGGGCAGCAGAATGCGTTGGAAGCGATAGGCTGGTACATCGAGGAAGCGCTCGGCATCGCCGGGGTCACGGGCGATATAGTAGACAAACTGGCCGTCATACCCTTCGGTGCCGGTTTCGCCCTGCAGATCGCCGTCACTGAAGCGCGTGCCGAGAGTGACCAGCGCAAGCGGGCTTCCCTGGGTCGAAACCACAATCAGCGTATAGATGAGCGTTGCCAGCGGAACGATTAACCAGGGGCGTCGTATGAACGGGCGAGTTCGGTTCACGGCGTCACATTCGGGCGTGTGGGTGAGCGGAGAGGCGCAAACTGCTTCACGCCTCTCCATTTGTATCATGTTCTGCTTGTCTACGTCGTTTCCAGGTAGCGGTTGATTTCCCAGTTGGTGACGTGCAGGCGATAGCTTTCCCACTCGGCGCGTTTGGCACGGTCAAACGCATTGTAAATGTGGTTGCCGAGCGCGCGCTGAATCACCTCATCCTCGGCTAAGGCGTTCATTGCATCTTCCAGCGTCGAAGGTAGCACACCGACGCCATGGGCTTCACGCTGTTCTGGCGTCCACTCAAAAACATCCTCGTTAATGGCCGGCGGTGCGGTCATCTTCTTTTCGATGCCATCGAGTCCCGCTTCCAGCATGGCGGCAAACGCCAGATAGGGGTTTGCGCTTGGATCGGGGAAGCGCAGTTCTATACGCACGCTCTTTTCGCGCCCCGGAGTGTAGCGTGGCACGCGAATCAGCGCGCTGCGATTCTGCTGCGCCCAGCAGATGTATACCGGCGCTTCGTATCCGGGTGTCAGGCGCTTATAGCTGTTGACTGAGGGCGCGACGACAGCGCTCAGGCCTCGCGCATGGTGCAGCAGCCCGGCCATGAACTGATAGGCTGTTTCTGAGAGTTTGTAGGTATCGTTGTCGTCGTAGAAGGCGTTTTCATCGCCCCGGAAGAGGCTCTGGTGACAGTGCATGCCACTGCCGTTCTGGCCAAAAATCGGCTTCGGCATGAAGGTTGCCAGCAGCCCATGCTTCACGGCCACGCCCTTGACGGCATATTTAAATGTGATCGCGTTGTCGGCGCTGTGCAGCGCGTCGCTGTAGCGGAAATCCACTTCGTGCTGCCCGATGGCAACCTCGTGGTGGTTCATTTCAACATCGATGTTCAGCTTCTGCAACACGGTTGTGATCGCGCTGCGAACCCGCTCGGCCTCGTCGTTGGGGCTGAAATCAAAATAGCCGCCGACATCATGAGGCACGGCGCTCAGTGTCGAGCCGTTCTGCGGCTTGCGAAACAGAAAGAATTCCAGTTCCGGCCCGATGTTGTAGGAGGTGAAGCCGAGCGCTTCGGCGCGCGCCACCGCTCGTTTGAGCGCATAACGCGGGTCGCCAACAAATGGTTCGCCGTCGGCTGTCAACACGTCACAGATGATGCGCGCGCGCAGCGGCGGTTCTTCCACCCACGGCAGGACGCGATAGGTCTTCGCGTCTGGCATGAGTAGCATGTCGCTTTCCTGAATCCGGGCAAATCCGTAGATCGACGAGCCGTCGAACCACAGTCCGCGCTCGAACACATCTTCCAGCCGGTTTTCAGGAATAGTGACGCTCTTAACTGAGCCCAGAATGTCAGTGAACTGAAGGTCAATCAGTTCGATGTTATTGTCTCGAATGTGTTTCAGGGCCGAATCAGGTGTGAACATGGTTTTCCTCGTCAAGGCAGGTGGATAGCCGCAGCCGGCCGGCGGCGCGCGACAGGTTGCGAGGTTGCGCGCCATAGTCTACATGTGAAATTCAATTTGCGAAAACCCCAAGTTGCCATTCTCGATAGATGATGAAAGCGGTTTTCGACAGCGGATAATTGCCACGAGAAAACCCGGCCGCACAAAGCCTCATTTCGTTGTGGGGATATGCTATGCTTTTACGAGTTTTCCGCGACATTCACACGCTGCCGGCATAGCCGGTCTGCGTGGCCAGCGCATCAACGAGAAGAATGGTACATCGTACGCAAAGCGCGATCATTCCGGCGGTTGTGACTGCTGCTTTCACATATGCCACGCTTGCTGGCGCGACCTTTACCGGGGTGCTGCTGCCGGGTTTTCGGCTGGCAGGTGTGGCCGTTCTGGTGTTACTTGGCCTGGGCTGGCTGCTTCTGCGGCGGCAGTCTTCCTGGGTATGGCATGGCACACCATTGGACGGGACAGTGCTGCTCTGGCTGCTGGTGATCGGTGCGTCGTGGCTTTTCAACATCGATCAATCGCGCCGGATTGCCATCGGCGTCTGGTTCGTTGGCCTGTACGTGCTGGTGTGGTTTGGCACCTATGACTTGCTAGCCAACCGGGCGATCAAGCGGGACCAGTTGGTTGACGCGGTGCTGATTGCCGGGATGGTCGTCGTCCTGTTCGGTTTTTTTCAGGTTCGCGGCTGGTTCAGTTTCCAACTTCCATTGATCGTGAGCGGTGTCATTGGTCTGGATCTGCCACGACCTGGCAGCGTGTTTGAGAATCCCAATTCCTTTGCCGGCTTTCTTGTCGTTTTGCTACCGCTCGCGATGGGTGCATGGCTGCAGCGCGGTTTTTTCGCGCGTGTGATTCTATCGGTCCTGATCGGCGCGGGGTTACTGCTGCTGGCGTTGACGTTCTCGCGCGCAGCCTGGATTGGAGCTGTCGTCGCATTCGCCATACAAGGCGTGCTCGTGCTGTCGGCTCGCAACCTGCTCGACCCGGAACGTTTTTATCGTTGGTGGAGCGCCCGATCGCGGCTGGTTCAGGCCGAGCTCAGCACGACCGCTTTGCTTGGTGTTCTATTGTTGATCTTCATGTTCTTCCTGATTTTTCTCTCGTTCCGCGAAGGCGGTCGAGGTGTCGGGTTGCGGTCTGGTATTTTTGGCGCTGCACTGACCGCGTTCTCTAAACAGCCGGTTGTGGGGCATGGCCTGTTCACCTTTGGTGAGTTGCTCGCGCAGGCCCAGTCAATGCCACCCGAAACACCGCACAGCCATGCACACAGCGTTCCCTTCCATGTGCTGGCGGAACTCGGCTTCGCCGGCGCGGCGGTGCTCGCCGCCAGCGGCATAACCGTTATACGGACGATCAACGCAAACTGGCAGGCGTCGGGTTTGCGCGACAGGCTCCTATTGAGCGGGGCCTGTGGAGCGCTCGGCGGTTTTGCCGTGCATCATCTGTTCGACTTGCCTGCCATGATGCCGGCGCTAGCCTTGACCGGATTGGTGACGCTGGCAATCGCGCTCTTCCAACCGCGCGTGCCCGTGGCTGCTCACCGGCCTATGGGTGGCCGGACGCCGTATGTCATACTGACCCTGGTCTGGCTTGCTCTAATGGTCACGGCTTTATGGGTGGTCGTTCCATATAACGTCTATGTGCAGGCGTTGCAGGATGGTTTCCTGCGTGGTCGCTATGTGGAGGCTGCGCGCGCCATGCAGGCCGTGATCGACACCGATCCAACCATGCCTGTGTATCACTATCAGCGAGGCTACCTGCTCGGGCTTGCAGCCAGCGAAGGTGATCAGCAGGCGTTGCAGGAGGCGGTTAGCGCTTTCAGGACGTACGTCGAGTTGGAACCCGCGTTTGCGCCCGCCTGGGCCAATCTGGCCGCCCTTCATGCCCAAGCAGGTGATTATGCAGGCGCGGCAGAAAACATGGCCGAGGCGGTAGAACGCGCTCCTGATGCCTGGCAATTGCGCTATCGTCTTGGCGATTATCTGGATGCCGCCGGCAATACCGACGAAGCGCGGGCGATTTATGAGGAGCTTGCTCGAACGTCGCCAGAAGTGATTCTGCTGCCCGATTGGAACGGTTCTGCCTTACGAGAGGAAATTGGACAGCGCGTTCGACTATCGGCGTTGTCGCGCGTGGTTCTACAGTTGCTGGATGGCGATATCGATCCGGCGGAGGCGCTGTGGGCAACCATTCGCCCGGACTATCGCGAACGAACCCTCGGATATGCGGTTGATGCCTGGATTTTTGTGTTGCGCGGCGATTTCGAGAGCGCACGCTTGACGCTCGATGCTGCCCGCGCCGTGCGTAATTACGATCAAGAGGAAGCCTGGGCGTGGCTGGTAGAGAGCCGGCTTGAAGCGGCGCTGGGCAATTCAACCGGCGCTCAGGCGGCGCTTGAACGGGCACAGGCATTGGTTGCCGCCGAAGAAGAGATGGACTACCGAACGGGAGAGAACTGGCATCATGTTCAGTTTCTCCGCCTGGCAGCGCGAAAACAGTTCCTTCCACAGGTCGGCTACAGCATTATCAGCCCCTTACTTCGCTACGTGCTGACGGAGATATCAGACCTTTAGGCGCGGATTCATTACGGTTTTGCACGCCATTCGTCGCATACGATTGAATAGCGTTAGCTTTGGCCTGGAGTGCTGAATGCGGCGACTGACAATTGAACGCACGGCGACAATCGTGCTGTTCCTGTTGCTGTTTGCGCTGGCGACGCGAACGCCAGTTGACACCGACATCTGGTGGCACCTGCGTAGCGGTGAGCACACGCTGGCTCATGGCATGATCCATACGGATCCGTTTTCGTGGACGAAAGCAGGCGAGCCGTGGGTCAACCATAGCTGGGGTTCGCAGGTTCTGTTGTATGCCGTGTGGTCTCTGGGCGGCAACGCCGGACTGGCGCTTTTCACCGCTTTGCTGGCGACTGCGGGTATGGCGGTGCTTTTTCGCATTAGCGCAGGTAATGCCTACCTGCGTGGGGTTGCTGTTGTGCTGGGGGCGGCAGCGGCGGCCGTTTTCTGGTCGCCCCGGCCCCAGATGCTGTCATTCTTTTTCAGCGCGGTCATCATTTTTTTGCTCTATACGTACAAGCGGCGTGGTATTGATCGCCTCTGGCTCATCCCTCCTGTAATGGCGCTGTGGGGCAACCTGCATGCTGGATTTTCGATCGGCTTCATTTTTCTGCTCGGCGGGATTGCAGGTGAAACACTGGGGCGTCTCTTCGGCGGTGAGCACGCGCTTCCATGGTCGGGCATCCGCAAGCTGGTACTGGTGACACTGGTTTCGGCGCTGGCGCTGCTTCTGAACCCATATGGATTGGAAATATTGGCGGTCCCGTTCCAGACGGTCAGTATTGGCGCGCTGCAGGATTACATTCAGGAATGGAGCTCGCCGGACTTTCACCAGCGACAGACGTGGCCTTTTGTGGCGTTGATGATCGCGCTCTATGGCGCAGCCGGGGCAAGTGGAAGACGGCTTGACTGGACGGATTTTCTACTGACGTCCGGCACGGCTTTCATGGCGTTGCTTGCCGGGCGCAATATCGCTGTTTTTGCGGTGGTGGCGACGCCTGTTCTCACTTACTATCTCGATGCGGCGCTGGAAGAACGCGGCTGGACAGTGCATACGATGCGCTTTGTCAGCCCGTTGCAGGTCCGGATCAATGTGGCGATCATCGCTCTGGTCGCCATTGGCGCGGCGGCTAAAATCGCGGTCGCGCTTAATCCGTCCTTGATAGCCGAAGCGCAGGCTGCCGTTTTGCCGGTTGAAGCAGCTCGCTCGCTGGAGGGGCAATCCGGCCCCATGTTTAACAGCTATAACTGGGGCGGTTACCTCATGTTTTCCCTGCCACAGCTTCCAGTCTACGTGGATGGACGAACTGACCTCTACGGCGACGCGTTTTTGACCGAATATCTGAAGACTGCTACCGCCGGAGATGGTTGGCGCGCGCGCCTGGCGGAGCAGGGTGTGCGGCTGGTGATCGTCGAAGCGGCCAGCGGTCTGGGCCGGGCGTTGCGAGATGAGCCGGGATGGTCGCTTCTGTATCAGGACGATCTAGCGGTGGTTTTCGTCCGGGAGGAGGCGGCATGACTGCTCGTGAGCGCAGCCTGCTGATTGTGATGGCCTTTGTCGAATAACCATTGGGGTGGCCGGCCGTTTGCTAAGACTACATAACGTACCTTGCCCACGGCAGGTTTATAAGCGGAGTGTTGGCGACATGTTCGACAATCGTGTCGTCGCAGCCATAGACGATCGGTTTGCCCGGCCCGGGCGCAACGAGAACGACAGGCCGGCAGAAGTAGGTGTTCTCAAGTTCACGAATATAGGCCGCGGCTTGCCGGTCGTTCGACAGCACATATCTGTTCACCCAGACAATGACAATATCATGGTCACGAAATCGGGTGAGCGCAGCCTGTATTTCCATAACCCTACCCTTTGATAGAACATATGTTCGTATTTGTTCATCATAATCAAAATGAATTTGTGAGTCAACAGGTATTGAGGCAGTCTGTGTCTAACCCGAATCCAAGAGCATACGAAGCGCCAGAAAGGGCAGATAACAGCCTGAGACGTGGCGACCTGCTCTTCGGCTTACTGGCGTTCGTCATCGCGGTTCTCGTGACGCGCGGCCTGATCGAGCGACCGGGATATACCGACGCTTACTATCATTTCAACGCGGCTCACCGGCTAGTCACAGGCGAGGGCCTAACCGATCCTTACCTCTGGACGTATATCGGCGCGCCTGCCTCCTTTCCTGCGCCTTCGCATCGTTACTGGATGCCGCTCACGTCGCTCATTGCGGCGGCCGGGATGGCGGCTACTGGCCGGGCTAGTGATTATGGCGCGGCCCAGTGGCCCTTTACGCTGCTCTTTGCAGGAACAGCGCTGGTGGCCTATGGGCTTGGCTTGAAGCTCGGCGGCGGGCGGCGCTACGCCTGGCTGGCCGGGCTATTGGCGCTGTTCAGCGGCTTCTTCACGCGCTTCTGGGGGGCGACGGATACTTTCACGCCGTATGCGCTCATTGGGTCGTTATGCCTGCTGGCATTCGCGCAGGCAACCACACATGCAATCTCTGGCCCGCGCACCGCTCTCGGCTGGATGGCGCTGGGGGGCGTGTTTGCCGGATTGGCGCACCTCACGCGCGCGGACGGCGTCCTGCTGCTGCTTATAGGGTGGGGGGCCTGGTTATGGCCCGTACGGAAAACTGGCTTTTCATGGCGGCTTGGCGGGCTGGTAGCAGCAACTCTGACTTACCTGCTGGTCATGGCTCCGTGGTTCGCCCGTAATCTCGCTTTGGAGGGTACACCGTTGCCTCTTGGCGGGACGCAGGGGATTTGGTTTACCGAGTATAACGATCTGTTCAGTTATCCCGCCGACGCCAGCGTGGAGCGATTTTTCAGCCAGGGAGGGATAGGGTTATTCCTGAAAACACGCTGGGAAGCGTTCTCAACAAACCTGATGACGTTTATCGCCGTCGAAGGCATGGTTTTTCTCACACCTTTGATGCTGGTGGGTTTGTGGCAGCGGCGAACAGTTCCATTTCTCAGGCCATTCTGGCTGTACGCGCTTGGGCTGCATCTTGCCATGACGGTGATTTTCCCGTATCCGGGAATGCGCGGCGGGTTGTTTCACTCGGCGGCGGCGCTGGTTCCCTGGTGGGCTGCGCTGGCTTCGGTCGGACTGGACGACGCAATTGACTGGATCGCTTCCCGGCGACGGCGTTGGAGGCCGGCAACGGCTCGACGTTTCTTTTCTGTGGCAATGATCGTCTTTGCCCTCGTCTTCAGCCTGTGGATTGCAGCGCGAGGGCGGGTTGATAGTAGCATCCCTGCTCTGTATCGCGCGCTTGATGCTGTCTTGCCGGAAGACGCACGCGTAATGATCAATGATCCGGCAGAACTATACTATTTCACGGGGCGTGGCGGCGTTGTGCTGCCGAACGAGCCACCGGAAACCATTCTTGAGATTGCCCGGCGCTATAACGTGGATTATCTCCTGCTTGAGGGACCGGCTTCCATGACGAAACCGTTGTGGGCATTGTATGATGAGACGCCTGATTTTTTGGAGCCGCTGCCGTTTGATGCCCCCGACCCGGTAAGGTTATATGCGATTAAGACTTGACAGGATCGACGCGGTATTGTGCCTAATCGCCGGTGGCATCGTTCTGCTGTACGTTGTCACTGCGGGAGGTGGCTATCCGCTCGACGATAGCTGGATTCACCAGACCTATGCGCGCAATCTGGCTACGACGGGACAATGGGCGTTCGTTCCGGGCGAACCGAGCGCGGCTTCTACGTCGCCGCTTTACACGCTACTGCTGGCGTTGGGATACGCAATCGGCCTGCCCGCGTCTGTATGGACACACGCTCTTGGCGCGTTGGCGCTGGCACTGACCGGCATGATTGGCAGGAGGATAGCGTGGCAATTGGCCCCTGACACGGCATATGCGCCCTTGCTTGCCGGGCTGGCGATTGTCTTGTCCTGGCATTTAATCTGGGCGGCGGCCTCCGGCATGGAGACCATGCTTTTCAGTCTGTGGGCGCTGGTGCTGGCGTGGCTGGGCTTGCGCTACGCAATGAATCCGCCTGGCCTGATAGTGGGAGGCATGGTGTTTGGCGTGGTAAGCGCCCTGATGGTAATCACGCGACCGGAAGGCGTTATATTTGCGGCGTTTGCTGCAACCGGCCCGCTAATTGCCGCGTGGCAGCGAGGGATGCGGGTTGCGGCCGGCTGGGCTGTAATGGCTTTGCTGGCGTTTCTGATCGGTATCGCACCGTATCTCTGGCTCAACTTGCATCTGACCGGCGGGCTGCTTCCTGATACCGCTGCCGCCAAGCAGGCGGAATATGCCCCCTTGCTGGCACGGCCGTATGTTGAGCGTGTTGTGGAGATGCTGTTACCGCTGTCCGCAGGCGCGCAACTCCTGTTACTGCCCGGCGTATTCATGTTTGTCCTGAATCGCTTGAAAGTCGGGGCGATGCCTTCCAGGATCGCCGGGCTTGCGCCGCTGGCGGCTTCGCTGGCGTTGGTGTTGCTCTACGCCGCGCGCCTTCCCGTAGCTTACCAACATGGCCGTTATGTCATGCCGGCGCTGCCGTATGTGTTGATTTGTGGTGTCATCGGGACGATCTGGCTGGTTGGACGAACCCGGCGTTCGTTGATCGCGCGCGTCGCAGGCCGGACGCTTGCCACTTCCATTGTTTTAGTCCTGTTCCTGTTTGCTGTGGTTGTCGGCCGCGACGCATATCGCCGGGATGTGCAGATTATCAATGAGGAAATGGTGACGGCTGCGCATTGGATTGCCGCGAACATTCCGCCAGACGACCTGCTGGCCGTACACGATATTGGGGCCGTTGGTTATTTCGCCCCACGCCCTATTCTGGATCTTGCCGGTTTGGTCAGTCCGGAAGTCGTGCCGCTCATGGGACAGCCGGAGGCGCTCTGGTCGCTGATGGAGGCGCGTGGCGCGGCCTACTTGATGGCCTTTACGGATCAGATTCCGGGACGATCGCCGGATGATGGACGCCTCTGCCCGGTGTTCGTGACTGGTGGGCAAACAGCGCCCACGTTTGGCCAGTCGAATATGACCGTTTACGCGCTCGACTGGTCGGGCCGCCGGTGCTCGGGAGAGATGATGGAGACTGGCTAAGGTACGTGAAAATCGTACAATTGAACTATGGACGACTTGTTCAGGAAACTTAATGTGCTGGTTCGCGCCAGCCTCAACGATATGCTGCATCTGCCAAAGCCGCGAACGGTCGAGCCGCGGCTGGGGCGCGACGTTGATCGCGAGATTGAAATGTTGCGCTTGCGCATCAATGAAGCTGTGGCTTATGAGGAACAACTGAAGACACGGCTGCGGCAGGTGAGCGAGGAAGTTCGCCGGTGGGATGCACAGGCCGATGAAGCCGTCAAGCGGGATGACGATGCGGGCGCGCGCTATGCCATTGAGCAGATGAAGCGGGCCGAGCAGCGTCGAACCATTGCTGAAAATGACCTGAAAACCCATCAACTGGTGACTCAGGAGTTGATCGCGCGCGTGAATATGCTTGAGGCCGCCGTTGCGGATGCCCGCCGCAACCAGGCCGCGCGGCAGGAAGCCGCAGCAGAGGTTCCTCCGCCATTGCGGCGTCTGGATGATGTTCTGCGCGATGCGCGTGAGCGGGTGGCCGCAATGGGCGATCTGCTGGCGGCCAAAGACGAGGTCAATCAGGCGGCGCCAGAGGGGCAGGTTCCCGACAGACAGGATATAGAAGATGATCTGGCGCAGCGCCGCCAGCGTCTAAGCAAGCGGTAGAAGGTGCTTAACGTACAGGTTCAAAACGATCGGCAGGTACTCGTCGTCACTGCTGATTTCGAGATTGTTCAGCAGGTGCGGCTCGCCTTGCGAGGTCGCGGTTTCGCCGTTCAGAGCGCATACAGTCACCGCGATGCGATGTACATGCTGCGCCAGGGCAGGCATGACCTGCTCGTGGTCGATAGCGCAATGCGAGATCGTTACAGCGGCGAGCAGACGCTGAAAACGCTCGGAAGTCAGAACCTTCATCCGCCAATCGTCGCCGTCGCCCACAGAGGCGATGTTGACGAGACAACCAACGTCGCCGAAGTCGTGCTGACAAAACTCGATGAAGGGACGATCCAGCGCAGCGTCATGCAGGCGCTGAAGATGCCGGTTCTGGAGCTTACCGAGCTGCCGATTGAAGAGCCTTCCATCCGGCCCAATCTGCAACGTTTAGACGAGATCCAGACGTTGTTTGCTTTAGGGCGCTCGCTGACAGAAGTTTTGAACCTCAGCGAGGTGCTGAACCGCATCGTCGAAGCTGCCCGCCGTCTTACCAATGCCGAAGAGGGCATGATTCTCCTGCCCGATGAGGAAACGAATGAACTCTGGCTGCGCGCCAAGGTCGGTATCGACGTCGAGGTGGCGCGCAATTTCCGTATCAAAACCCAGGACACGCTGGCGGGCTCGGTTTTTCGAAGTGGCAAACCTCTGCTGATCGCCGAGCAGGGGCCGCAAAAGATCAAAACGGAATATTACGTCAATTCGCTGCTCTATGTGCCAATCCTCCTGCGCGGCAAGCCGATTGGCGTTTTCGGCGTCAATAACCGCCACAAGCACGACGTATTCGAGCCTCATGACCAGGAAATGCTGGTCAACCTTGCCTCATATGCGGCCATTGCAATTGAGAACGCCCGCGTTCATGAGGAGAGCGTCAAGCAGGCGCGAGAGCTGAGCGCGCTGGTCGATGCTAGCAAGGTGATCAACTCGTCAGTAGCGCTTGAGCGTACGTTGACGAATATCTGCGAGCAGTTGCTGCGGGTGCTCAATGTCAGCCGGTCAGCCATTCTCGAATGGGATCGGGATGCTGGCTGCCTGCGAATGCTGGCTCACAGCGAGCGCGCCATTTGGCGGTCGGGGTATGAGCCGAAGCTCGATCTGACGGAACGCCCCGCGGTGGCACGAGCGCTGGAGCTGGGCAAGCCGTTTATGGTGAGCCGCAACCGCCGCCCGATCACCGGCGAACTCAAAGCCATTGATACCCGTGGCGCATATGCCATGCTGTTTTTGCCCGTTATGGCAACGGGCGGTGCGATTGGCGGCCTGTTCGCTTATTACATCCGAAAGCCGGACAAGGAACCGTCCGAGGATGCGCTGGCGCGGGCGCAGCGATTGGCAATGCATTGTCTGGCGCACAGCGTCGACCGCACGCCTCAAGGAACGGAAAGCGCTTTTCGCACGGCGCAGGAAGTGAACACCGTGCTCGCTTCCGACTGGGCCGAGTTTGGTTACTTGGCTCCTGACCGCAAATCGCTGTCATTGCGCGTCACGGCTGGCGGCGGATACTGGCTCTCAGCGCCGTATCCGTCGCTTGATCTGGCCAACTTTCCCGGTTTGCATAGCGCGTTGGAAGCGGGCGAAGTGGTGCATTTTCGTTCAGATGATGAGTCGATGCCTCCGGACGCGCGAGAATTGCTGGCGATGATGCGCAGCCGGGCTGTGCTCGGTCTGCCGATGGTCAATCGCGGGCAGACACACGGAATGGCGCTGTTTGCCGATACCGAACGCGTTGCCGGCTTTAGCGCGCACGAGGTGCATCTGGCAAGCGCAATTGTCGGGCAGGCATCTACAGCGCTGGAGAATGCCAGACTGGTACACGATCTCGAAGCCAGTCTGCGCGAGCTGCGTGAGACGCAGGGGCGGCTCATTCAGGCGGCGCGGCTATCGGCGATGGGTGAATTGGCTGCGGCAGTCGCACACCAGATTAACAATCCGCTGACAACGATTGTCCTCGACGCCGAATTGATGCTACTGAACGAACCACCGGATTCACCGCGACGTGAGCCGCTAACGGCCATCGTTCGTTCTGGCAAGCGTGCGGCGGGGGTGGTCAGACGATTGTTGGTTACCGCGCGCCGGCCCGATGCCGGCGCGCTCGAACCGATCGATGTGGCGGCGACGATCAACGAAGTGTTCGCGCTGGTGCGGGGGCACATCGAGCGCGATCAGGTGCGGCTGATCAAAGAGATTCCGGATATTGAATTACCACGAGTTGACGCTCCAGTCGGCGAATTAGATGACGTCTGGCTAAATTTGCTGCTCAACGGGCATGATGCGCTGAAGGGACGCGCTGGCGCGGAACTAGGTATTAAGGTTCAATATACGCCAGATGATGAGACAATAAAGGTGATAGTTTGGGACAATGGTCCGGGCATTCCAGAGGACGTGATTAGCGATATTTTCAAGCCGTTCTTCACGACGAAACCGGTTGGCGAGGGTACAGGGCTTGGCCTGCACATTTGCCGGCAGGTTGTGGAACGTATCGGCGGAAGTATCTCAGTGGAAAGCGCGCCAGATAAAGGAACCCGTTTTCTGGTGCAACTTCCCGTGAGGCGAGAGGAGTAGGGGCGTGCCACACATACTTGCTGTTGATGACGATGCCGAGGTTCTTGACACTTTAGGGCGTGTGCTGCGACATGAATCCTTCGAAGTCACGCTGGCCAGTTCGGGCGTACAGGCGCTGCAGATCCTTGAAACCCTACGCCCTGACATGGTGATTCTGGATATCATCATGCCAGAGATGGATGGCATCGCCGTATGCAAGCGGCTACGCCGCGACTCACGCTTTGCCAGCCTTCCCATCCTCTTTCTGACCGCGAAAGGCAGCACGGACGACATTGTGACCGGGCTGGACGCGGGCGCTGATGATTACGTGGTCAAGCCGTTCGAGCTGGCGGAACTGCGCGCGCGTGTTGCCGCGTTGCTGCGCCGGGGCTCTCGCGATAAGAACGAAAGCTCGGTGATCGAGCTCAACGGTCTGCGCCTCGACTCGGATACATACCGTGTATATGTTGGCGATGAATGCATCCAGTTGACCGCGACCGAACACCGGCTGCTGCGCTATCTGATGGAGCATCCGAACCAGGCGCTTTCGCCCAGCCATCTGTTGCAGGCGGTCTGGGAATACCCGCCGAATACTGGCGATCCCGATCTGGTGCGTGCGCATGTGCGAAATCTGCGCGCCAAAATCGAGAAAAACCCCGAACGCAAGTTCATCCGAACCATTCATGGCGTCGGATATATGATTGCGAAATGAGCGCAACTCGTCAGAAATGTGGATTTCACAAAAGCTTCACGGAATATTCCGGCAAACCTCGCCGTGTTCGGGTAAATTGATAGCATAACCGCTCACTGCCCGCACACGGAAATGTAAGGGAATGTACGACATACTTGTAGTGGACGACGATCCGCAGACGCTTGAAATGATCGAATCGGTGCTCAGGCGTGAAGGGTATCGCGCTCAGACGACCGGACTCGCAAGCGAAGCGTTGAGCCTGGTGAGGGAAAAGACGCCGGATCTCATTCTGATTGACGCCATGTTGCCGGATCTCGATGGTCTTGCTTTGTGCAAGAAGCTGCGTGAAATACCGGATATCGCCGATATTCCGATTGTTTTCGTCACGGGGCAAGACTCGCCCTACAGCGTCGCGGAAGCGCTGAGCGCCGGCGGCGATGATTACATTCGCAAACCCTTTGTTCCGCGCGAACTGACGGCGCGTATCCGCGCACACATTCGTCGTTCGTTCTTCATCGAAGGCGATGTGCCGACCATTCGTATTTTCCCGCAAACATCTCGTGTATTTGTGAACGAGCGCGAGGTGAACCTGACGCGAGTCGAATTCGACTTGCTGCACTATATGTGCGCCGCTCCCGACCGGCCGCACTCTCCCGAGGACTTGCTCACCAACGTCTGGAATTACCCGGGTGGGGTAGGTGATGCGGCGCTTGTTCGCAATCATATTCATAACCTGCGACACAAGCTCGAGATCGATCCGTTGCGTCCGGCGCTCATCCAGTCGCGTCATGGACGGGGTTACGTCATCAAGGCACACGTTAAAATCATGGAGGAAGAACCGGCATAAGCGCGTCGCCAACCGGCGCAGCAGATGACGGATAAACCAAAACGCCCCTTCACGGGGCGTTTTGATTCGGTTGGCTTCGCAGGGCGCTAAACGGAGATGCCTGCGCGGGACAGTTTAGCTTCCAGTTGACGGCGCGTGTCCTGCATCGACAATTCGAGATAGGGGAACCCCAGCCAAACGTTCATCAGGCCGAAACAAATGCCGGTGCCGACGCGGAAATAGAGGCTTGTCTCCCGGGGCGGCCAGAGGTTGAAGGGTGGGTAGCTCAGAAGCTGGCTGAAGCCGTCGATGCCGATGGGTGCGATGCCGAGAATCAGATAAAGCCAGATAGGCGCGGGGCGTAGCCGGCGGCGTACTCGTGGAATGCTGTAGATCAAGCCGCCGGTAAACATCGCCGTGTAAATGGCAATGTCGCGAGCGCAGAGAGTCATTTTGTAACCCATGCGCTCGTCACCCACGAACGCGCGCGAGGCGAACTGCAGTGCCGGGCTGAAGCCATAAACGTCGATGGTTTCGGGATTGGCAAAGGGTTCCAGCGCGGCTTCAAACGCTGGCGAGCCGGTGATGTATTCCTCAAATGGTTTCAGCTCGCTGCCCACAATCGAGCGCGGGTAGAACGGTTGCTCACCATAGAGAAAAAGCGTGCGAAACGCGAACTGGTGACAGAACGGGCTGTAAAGCGTATAGATGATGCGCGCCGGCCCTTCCGCGCCGATCCGCATGAGCGTGGGCGCGACAAATGGCAGCGTGATGTAAATGCCGAGCAGGATCAGGGCGACGCGCAGCCAGCGCCGGGACAATCGGAGCAGCCAGATATTCGCCCGAACCGCGAACGAGCGCGTTCTGCCCGCTGTTTTTGTTTCGCTTTTTCCCGCCATGATCGTCTATCCGTCTACGCGAGGCACTCAGGCCTCGATCAAATAAGGTCGAAGGATGTCTTCAAGCTGGTGTCGCGTTACCGGGCCGTAAAACACGTGGCTGATAGCGCCATCGGGCTGAATGACGAACGTCGTTGGTTGGCCGCGCAGCATGTAGCTACTGGCGATTTGGCCGTCCGGGTCCAGCACCATCGGGAACGTGAGTTGGTGGTTTTCGATCCAGTCGAGCACGTCTTCGATGTCTTCGCCGGTATTGACGCCGATGACGCGCAAACGCTCAGGCCCGTAGGCGCGGTACAGCGTTTCCAGCTCCGGCATTTCGATGCGGCACGGCGCGCACCACGTCGCCCAGAAGTTGACAATCACGGGCTGCCCGCGCCATGCGGCCAAATCAAGCCGGTCGCCATAGGGTGTCGCTCCCTTGATGTCGGGCGCAGTTGCTCCGACTTCTGGCGCGATCAGTACACCATCCTCGATACGTCCGGTGAACTCGGCGCGGTTGGGCAGGCCAGCGATCAGCACGGTGGCAATGGCGGCAAACAGGAAAAGCGCCGCCCCGCCGAGCAGCGCCACGCGACGTCGATCAAAACGCATGGACAACCTGACGCTAACAAACCTCAGCGCATTGTATCAGGAGAGGGCCGATTGAACCAAGTCGTCAATCTGTTCCGCCGTCAGTGGTCCGACATGCCGGGTAGTAATTATGCCATCACGGTTGATAACCAGCGTCGTCGGGTACTGGCGCACGCCGTAGAGGGTCTGAATATCGCCGGTTTCGTCGAGCGCCAGCGGGAATGTCACCCCCATTTCTTCACGGAAGCCGGCAACTTTGTCGGGCGTTTCGCGATTGTTTACCGCCAGCACTGTCAGGCCGTCGTCGCCATGTTCCTGATAGGCGCGTTCGAATTCTGGCATCTCGGTGCGGCAGGGGCCGCACCACGTGGCCCAGAAATTAAGGAGTACGACCTCACCGCGCAGGTCGGAAAGCCTGTGCCGCTCGCCCGTATCGGTGACGACTTCAAAATTGGGAGCTTGCTGGCCGGTGTCGCTTCCGACGACCGGCGCTGCCGCTTCAGCATCCAGTGGAAGCAGACCGCCTACGGGCGCGGCCTGATCGTTGGTCTGAGCGGCGGGCAAACCGGCGACTGGCGCGATGATCGGCACGGTCGCTCGTTCAAGCTCTCCGTTCAGGCAAGGCCCCACATCGCCAAATGGCATCTGGCCTGTGGCGAAGCCCAGCACGCATTCCTCGACACGTACGGAAAGTTCGGTGAATTGACCGGCGAAATTCGCGCTCAGGCGCTGAAGTTGTCCGGAGGCCACCAACACACCGATGACGATCAGCAGCGTGCCGGTTGCCAGTTCAACCGTGTGCATGTGGCGCTGGATGCGCCGGAGCACACCCTGAGCGCTGTCAAGCAGCATGGCTGCCAGCAGGAACGGCAAACCCAGACCGAGTGAATACGCGCCCAGCAGCACACCCGCCTGGCCGACATCGCCGCCGTTTGCTGCCATCGTCAGCACCGCGCCATAGACCGGTCCGATGCACGGCGTCCAGCCCGCGGCAAAGACGACGCCCATGAGCGCGGAACTGGCGAAACTCTGCTCGCCACGGGCGGTCATCCGCAACCGCACCTCGCTGTAAAGCGCGGTCTGGATGCGGCTGATCGTTCCGGTCCAGAAACGTTCGGGGGTGGTGAACGCGCCGCTGAGCACCAGCCACAAGCCGAAAACAACCAGCGCCGGCAGGATGAGCAGCGGGTCGATCAGCGCCCAGACGATGAGCAGCGCGCCTGCCGCCGCGAAAGCGAAGCTGAGCAGCGGTGACGAAATCCAGGCTTTGTGATTGAGCAGGGTTTGGAACGTGCGTGGCAGGATGCCGGTGAAGTGCAGCCCAAAGAAAATGACAAATAATCCGCCAACGCGGGCGATCAGATATTCAATCAACGAGAGATTTTGTCGCCCGATCTGGAAAATGAACGCTGTCGCCAGCAAACCCAGGATGACGAAAATGAAGGTGAATCCGGCTATGAATGCCAGCCCGTGCAGTACGGTGACAAAGCGCTGTGTGACGGAAACGCTCCGGTCACTCATGCCTTCGCCGACGGCTGCGCGGGCCGCTACGGTATTGGTCAGCCGTCCGCCCATATAACCGATGTAGGCCGGCACCAGTGGTAGCACGCAGGGAGAGACGAATGACAGCAAGCCGGCAAGAAACGCCAGACCGATAGTTGGTTCCACGAATGACCTCGATACAACTCAGCGTGGCGAGCACGACGGATACTATTAAGATACCGTTATAGAGCGAATCTTACCTTAGCTGCAGGTGAGCGCCGTCTGAAAATCCTTAGCCGAAGGTCACAATCGCGCCATCAGGCAGCCATTCGTAAAGCCAGCGGGCGACTGCCGGCGCTACCTGAATCGCCGGGCCGCGTGCCGGGCGACCAAACTCATTGTGCCAGTAAGCGCCTGCCAGCACGCCCACGTCCGGGAGTTCGAGCGCCCAGGGAACGCCCTGTATGACGTTGCTTTCGTCGTCCCAGACAAGCGCGGGGAGTCTGCCGCCGATATGCGCGCCTGCTTCAGCCGGTGTATTGCTGTCTGTGGATACCGGCGCTGACGCAACTTCGGTTTCTCCTTCGAACGCGCTGAGCCGTTGTCTCTTCACGTCGATGCGTAGCCAGCGGTTGTCGCCGGAAGGGCGTGCTGGCGACGTGGGACGCCAGTGTCTGGCCGGTGTCCAGCCGAGCAGCGTTTGCGGCGACGTGCCGACGCCCAGCCATTCCGGTTGCCCATCGGCAGCATGAAGGGCATCGACGACGTGCAGCACGCCGCCATGCCCGATGCGCGTCAGGATCGTAGCGTCCGGGCTGCACGCGGCACGGACCGGCGCGACCGGCCCAACGACTTCGGCCACGCAGGGGATAGCGGACCACACGATGGCGTCATCGTCGACTGGCATCATCGGCTGAACAGCGCTCTGCGGAACCCAACCTTCAGGCAGGCGGAACCTGCCGCCCGCGCTGTCGACGATGCGAACGACGCTGTCGGGCCACAATCTGCTGTAGAACCTCCCGGATGGGTTGCTCAGTTCAACCGGCTTTAATACGCGTCCTCGCGGTGTGGCTTGTCCGGCAGCCTGCCACAGTGGGGCGGGGATGTGGGCAGCCGCCAGAGTTACCCCGGCGAGTTGCAGAAAAGACCGCCTTGTAAGCGTCATCACAGGTCTCTCCCGGCGCGCACGCGCACCGTTTGTCTGTGGATGCGATCCGGTGGCTGCAAAGTTCCGTTGATGTCGATGGCGCGCACGCTGATCTGGTAATCGCCCGGCTCCGGCGCGGGCCACTCGACTTGCCAGCGCACCCACGACCCCGGTTCTCCCGGTTCGAACGGTACGGGAGTCCACGGGCCGCCATCGACACTCAGTTCAACCGTTGCGATATCGCGCAACCCGGCAAAGGCGTAACCCGCCAGTCGCACCGGCGTGCCAACGATTTGCAGTGGATGTGGATCGGTAATCGCTGCCACGGTTGGCGCTTCGCCGGAAAGTGACCAGCCACGCTGTTCCCACAGGCCGCCATCGCCCGGTGTATCCCACAGTTCGATGCGCTCGATCCAGCGTGGCTGTTTGTGATCGACCAGTCCCGGAATGATCAGCCGCGCAGGGAAACCGTGTTCGGCGGCCAACCGCTCACCGTTCATGCCATAGGCCACCAGCCCGCGGCGCAGGTCGCTGTAGCGCACGACGGTTCTATGGCCGTCCGCCGCTTCCAGCCGGGCATAAGCGACTCTGGAGTCCACGGTCAACTCATCCAGAAGCAGCGCCAGCGGGACACCGGTCCAGCGCGCATGCCCGATGCGCTCACCGCCCGGCGGGTTGGCCGCGCAGACGATCGTGCAGGCGATTTCACGGGATGGCAGCGCCAATAGATCGTCGTAGGACAGACTTAGCGGGTGGCGCGTCATGCCGCCGATGGACAGCGACCAAAATTCCACCCGCAGGTCCGGCGGGCGTGTGTAGACCCGGAAAAGACGCTCGCCGGGCGCGATAAGCGGCTCCGGCGATTTTGCGGCGCGCACGCCGGCCAGGCTGGTCAAAAACTCACGGCGGGAAAGGGGCACAATAACGCTCCATTTATAGCCGGTATTTTAATATTTCATGTAATTCAGTGGGCAGGAAACGACCGGGCTGGCAATTGCGCCCGGCTGGCTTGCAAACTGCTAAGGTGAGATGAGGCGCGTTAGCGCCGGGTTGCGGCAGCCTCAATGCATTTCACGCCGCTCGCGCCGACGATGGCGCCATGCCGGATGCCGGCGGGGATTTCCACACGGTCGCCCGCGCGCAGGCGAACGCGCTGGTTGCTATCGGGCAGGGTGACTTCGAGCTGGCCCTCAACGACGTAAACGATTTTGGTATAGCCATGGCTTCTAACAGCGTAGCGGTGGTTCGGGGCGTTGTCCCATTGGTAAGGGCGAAGACCCTCTTTCTGCATTTGCCGGGTGATGACCGAGGTTGTCGGGTGTTGCCCGCCGCTCCAGCGGATCACACGCACAGCCGCTTGTTCAATTGCCATAGATGTACCTCTATTTTTCGGACGATTAGCGCGCCTTATGGCGAGCAGCGGCGCATTGTAACGCCGCTTCGACGATTAATGCAAGAGCAGTTCCTTTTCCATCATCCAGCAGGGTTCATTGACCCACTGCATGCGCCCCTCGTGGTCGCGATAACGCCACTGACCCGGGTCGTCCTTGAATATCCGGTAGCCGAGTCGTTCGTACAGGCGTCGGGCGTCATGGTTCTCTTTGGCGACGGCGATGGTTGCCCAGCGAAAGCCACGCTCCAGCGCCAGCGCTTCTGCTTCTTCCATCAGAGCGGTGCCGATGCCATGACCGCGAAACATCTCCATAACGCGAAAGGCGTACAAATAGACACGCTCTACGCCGTCGGCGATTTCGCGGTCGGCGCTGTGAAGCTGCATGAAAAGCTGGCCGATGGGAAAACCGTTGCAATCGGCGACCAGCATCAGGCGGCGGCCCAGTTGCTGTTCGCGGAAAGCGCGCCGGAACAGGGTGCGGTAGTGAGTGTACTGCCCGTACCATTCCAGCTTGGGCAAATCCTCGCGCACGGCGAGGCGCAAGTGGATACGTAGATCGAGCGACAGGGTGGGAAGGTCACGCGCCGTCATCACATATTCCCTCCGCCAACATGCGGTTCAAGAGCGCTTCTTCGCCCGGCAGATCGGTCACTTCTCCGTCGAGCCGCGCCGCCCGCAAGCGTTCCAGAATGCGCCCGTAGCAAGGGCCGGGCCGGAGGCCGCGGGCTTTCAGCGCATTGCCGTCGATGGCCGGGCGCTGCGAGCGCCACTCGGTGACGTACCTCGCCAGCCGTTCACGCACCAGCGTTTCGTCACAGACCAGCCACGCGACATATAGCGCCGTGTCGGATGCATGGCGCAGCAGCGCGTCGATCTGGCTGGGCCGGGCATCAGGCGAGCGCAACAGATCCGAATTCTGCGCCAGCCGCGCTGCCGCCAGCATCGACTCGGCCAGCGTTTTCGGCATCAGCAGACGTTCGTTCAGCGCGGGCAGTTGTTCGACCGGAATGCCAATCGCCAGTAAATGCCAGTATAAAGCGGAAGTCGAAAGCTGCACGCCATCCCACGGCGGTTTTTGCTTGCGCGCCATCTGGAATCGTTCGGCCATTCGCTCGTCAACCCGGAATGCCGGATGGATCGCTTCGAGCAGGCCAAGCTTCTGCAGGCGCAGAAAACCGCGCTCCGGCTCATGCTCCTGCAACAGCAGGTCGAGTTCGTTGCGAACGCGCTCGCCCGTGATGCGCCGCAGCATCGGCAGTGCGGTTTGCATCAGTTCCAGCGTGCGTGGCTCAATCGTGAAGCCCAGACGATGCTCGAAGCGCACGGCACGGATCATGCGCGTTGGGTCGTCGACGAAGCTGAGGTTGTGCAGCACGGCGATTCGCTTTTCGCGCAGGTCGCGCACGCCGCCGAAAAAGTCGAGTACACGCCCGGAAGCCGCTTCCGGGCTGAGCTGCACTGCCAGCGTGTTGATTGTGAAGTCACGCCGCGCCAGATCGAGTTTGATCGACCCGCGGTAAACGGTGGGCAGCGCGGTTGGATGCTCGTAAAACTCGTTGCGCGCCGTGGCGAAATCCACGTGATCGGGCAATGTGCCGGGTTCGACGCCGAGCGCTGCCGCGACATCGTCGGTCAGCGTCCATTTGGCCGTGCCGAAGGGGCGGAAACTGCTCACCGTGCCGCCGTACTGCTCGCTCAGCGAGCGCGCCAGCGCGATGGCGTCGCCTTCGACGACGAAATCGACATCGAAGTTAGGCCGTTCGAGCAGCAGGTCACGCACGACGCCGCCGACCAGATAGATGGCGACGTCATTCGTCTGAGCGTGGCGGGCAATCGTCTGGATCAGGTTTTCAACCGGCTTGCCGAGCACGTCGCCGATTTCGGCCATGGTCAGCGCGTTTTCGCCGGGCGCGCGCCTGCCGGGATGCTGGCTGGCCCAGTGTTTGATGAGGTCGGTACGGGTGACCACGCCGATTAACCGGTTGCTGTCATCGACCACGGGAATCTGGCCCCAGCCGCTATCAACCATCGTCTGTTCGAGCACGCCGACCGAGTCGTCGGGGCGCAGCGTCACTTCGCCTGCCGTCATCACCTCGTGAACTTTGACATTGCCGAGGCCATGTTCCATGGCGCGGTCGGCGTCGCGCCGCGTGAGCAACCCTACAACACGCCCATCTTGAACGACCGGAAAGCCTTCGTGACCGATGCGGCGCATTTTGCGAATAACCTGAGCCAGCGTCTTGTCGGCCTCCAGCGTTTGAACGCCATATGACATGAGGTCGCGCACATGGACGGCGGGCTGGATTGACCGGGCGATAATGTCCCACAGTTTGTCCAGCGTTTCTTCAAATGTCATGTCGTGGATGCTGGCGGCAGCCGCGCGTTCGTGGCCACCGCCGCCAAAATGGCGGGCTACCTCACCCACGTTGATCGCGTCGTCCGTTGCCCGGCAGACGAGATGCAGCGCGCCCGGCATCTCGACCAGAACGAACAGCCCGGTTGGATCGAGCATTTCGCGCAGGCGATGGGCAACACCGGCGACCTCGTTGACATATTCATCAATGCGGGCCGCCGCGACGATGATCGGGTAGCCGTCGATGACGCGGGTTTCCGATTGGGTGAGCAGAGCTTCGAATAAGCGCTGCTGTTCTTCGTTGAGCGGCGGTTCGAGGAAACGGCGGACCGTATCAAGCACGGCGTGGTGCTCCACAGTCCACGCGGCGGCGCGCAGGTCGCGGGCGGTCGTGCCGCCATAGGTGAGCGAACCCGTGTCTTCGTAAATGCCGAGCGCCAGCAGGGTGGCTTCCAGGCTCGAAACCTGAATGCCGCGAGCCTGCATCTGTTCGACCAGCAGCGTCGTTGTCGAGCCGATGACCTCGCCGGTCAGTGTGTAGCGCGGGTCGGGCTTGCTCTTGACCGGATGGTGGTCGATGACGTAGACCGGGACATGTTGCGGTAGGCCCTTGATTTGTGGCAGGCGCTGCGTGTCGACCAGCGTGATCGCTTCAACGTTTTCGAAATCAATATCGGCGCGCCGCGCGAACGGCAGACCGCTGACGTAGAGCGCCAGAAATGCCGCCACGTTGCGGTTCAGTTGTTCGGGCAGCACCGGAATGGCCTCGGGATCGAGTTTGTGCGCCGCCAACAGCGCGGCCAGAGCATCGAAATCGGCGTTTTCGTGGGTGAGAATGATCCGCACGGCAGTCTCGCGTTGGGCAATCAGACCGCGTCCATCATAGTCCAGTGGCGGCAAAAACGTCAACGCAGCCGGCTAACCTTGAATGTCAACCCGATTGCGCTGCTGCGGGCCAGCCATCTTCGGTAAATGAAACCTGTAGTTCTTCAACGGCGAGGTAGCGAATAGGCACGGCGTAGAGATCGATGACGAAGTCGCTGTGTGCGGCAATTGCGTCGTAGCCGGCGGTGTTCGTCCAGGCGAACAGCGCCGAATCGATGCGGCCATCCTTCAGCGCGGGCGCAACGGTTTCCGGAGCCAGTTCGACCAGCGTGACGTTCAGCCCGATGCCACGCAGCGCGGCGGCGACGGCGTCCAGACCGGGGGTAACGGTGTAACCGAGAGTCAGGTCGAAACCGTCGGGCCAGCCGGCATTGGCCAATGACTGCCGCACCGCGGACAGATTGGCATTTTCGACCGAAACGGGTTCCAGACCGGCAATGCCGCTAGCCTGAGCCAGCGCGGTGGCGTCGAGGGAAGCGCGTACGGCTTCAGCGACCGCCGGGCTATCAAGCGGAGGGCGTCGCGTTGCCAGCGCCAGACTGATGGTGGGCATGACCGGCGATTGCTGCCAGCCGGATGCCGCGCCCAGCCCGGCGACGATATCATAGTGCGCCAAAATCGCCCCGGCCTGTGGCGGCTCGTCCAGAATGACGATTTCAGCGTCCGGGTTTGCTGCCCGTACTGCGCTGGCAAAGGCTGCCGCTTCCGGACTGAGGGCATAGCGAACCGGCGCGGGCGTCGCGGTTATGGCGGCGACTTCACTCGTCTCGACGGGGGCGAAAGCGGGCAGCGGCGTCGCTTCCGGTTCGCATGCCGCGAGCAGCCATGCCAGCAGCCAGGCGCGTGCCAGAACGCCGCACCGCGACAATCGGTTCTGCGTCATTTGCCCGAACAGGTCAGCCGGCTGCAGGGACCCACGGGCCGACCAGACCGCGCTGCCACATGCTGATCGAAACAAAGACATTAAAGATCGCCAGCATGGCAAATGCCAGCGCGGCGTGGCGGTCGTCGCGCCCGCGCAACATGCTGAACAATCCGGGCATGATCACCATCAGCCAGACCATGTAGAGAAAATAGATGGTCGTGCGCTCGACGCGCAGGCCCTGAACGAACATGATGATGCCGACAAGCAGTACCGCCCCTGCCAGTATGGCGCTGGTAGCGACAGCGCCCCAGAACTGGCCGGAAATGGAGCGGTTGGTGGCCGCCATCGAGGCGCTCCAGATGCCGAGCGCGAGCGAGAACAGGATATGGGCGTTAAACAGGATGCCGTGGAGGTCGTTAAGGGTCATGGACGGTTTCTACTCTGGGAACCGGGACAAACACATGCGCGGGATTGTAACGCAAGCGCGGGCGCAGGGTTAGCGATCTGGCCTTATGAATCGAAGTTGAACCGGGTTTTTACATGCGGGATCATGTTGTGCCGGTTCCAGCCTGCGCCACGTGACTGGCGCAGGCTGGTGCATGCGTCTACGGCTTCATGCGGAAATCGTAGATAGCGGGCAGCGGATGTTCGCGCCGCGCTCTTTCCAGCAGCCGGTCGTCAAGCGGCAGACCTTCAGCCTGAGCTAGCTGCGCGGCGTGATAGCGATACCACAGTTCGGTCAGAATTTCATCGCCCTCGCGGTAGTCCACAATCTCAAATCCGGTGTCGAACAAGCGCCTGACGCGTTCCAGGTCTCGCACCGATAATCCCGCCTCGGCTTCCAGTAAATGCACGCGACCGTGATTGCGCGCGCTGGTCGATAAGGCGTCGAGCAGGTCGAGAAAGCTCTGAGCGCGCTTTGCGTCGATCAGCGCACGCCCGGTTTCGACGATCAGCGGCACAAGATCGGGGCGCATGGCGTGGGCTTCCAACAGTAGCGTTGCCGCTTCTTCAAGCTGCCCATTCTGCCGTGCCAGCACTGCCAGATTACGCAACGCCCACGGCGTGCGCCGCCGCGCCAGCGACGTTTGCCATGCCTGTCGCGCGCCTTCCCGGTCGCCGTCATGCAGGCGCATGATGCCGAGGTGCAGCCACGCTTCCCAACCATCGGCGTCGCCACGGGCAGCCGCCGCTTCGAGCAGATGACGCCATTCCGCCTGCACCATGATGCCGGCAACCGGCGTATCGCCATCGGTATCGGGAAAGCGACCGGTCTTCAGCAACTCGACCCAGGGCCGTTGTGCCTCGCCAATCGCTCCGCTAAAGTCCAGCCCCGGTCCGGCGAACGGCGCTTCGCCAGCGGCCTCGCGGCGCAGCGCTTCCAGTTCGCCCCAGCCTGAACCGCGATGCAGAATTTCGAGCGGCGGCAGGTCTTTCCATGCTTCGCCGCGCGCGTATTCCGCTTCGAATGCGGTTTGCGGGGCCATCCGATCGAGCTGCGTTTCGACAGCGGCGCGGGCAGCATCCCAGTCCGGGCCGTGTACCGGTTCCGGGGCTGCTTGCATCAGGCCATTGGCTTCCAGCCACGACCATTCGGCTTTTGGCGGCATCGTCGCGTAATCGAGTTGGGTCGGCATAAGGCCCGCCTGGATTTCGAGATAGGCGTGATCGGGGCCGCTGAGCCACTCCTGCCAGCGTTTGCCGCCCTGAGCAGTACCCCACAAAAACAGCTTGCGACCGCGCAGCCTGCCGGTGGATACCTGAACCAGTCCCCGGCCTTCACCATCAAGCGCAGCGATCCACGGGCGCTGCCCCTCCGGGATCAGGAAGAAATAGTCGGCGGCGCGGAGGGAGCGCGTTGTATAGGTGATGTCCTCCCCATCGACAACCGGGACCGGCACGGTTTGCAGGTCCGCAACCGACAGCGCATAGCGGTAGGCCGAGGTTGCCGGCACGAGCACGCGCACGTCGTCGCGTTCTGGTACGGCGATGTTCGACCACCAGTACATGGGCAGCGGGTGGTCGTGCGGGTTTACCAGTCGCACGCGGACATAGAGCAGTTCGGAGTTATCCGGCAGGTAGGCGTCGATCTGGTAGGCTGCCTGTCGAATGCGCTCCCATTCGTACAGGCGCAGCACCGGCATGCCATCCGGCGTCTCGACGCGCGCGGCAAACACCGGCGCAGCCGTGAACGGCGTGTGTGCAATTACGCCCATGTTCCATTCGACGCCGCCGCTGAACCAGGCGTTACGCATTGCCAGATTGGCGAACTGGAGTATGGGATTGACGTACAACAGCTCGCGTCCCGTCGGCTTGTGCAGGAGCGACCATAGCCTTCCGCCATATTCGAGCAGGAACGTCGCCCGCAGCACCTCATTTTCCAGCACGGCTACCTTGACGTCGGCCATCTGTCGCTGGCGGGTGTAGCCATCCTGCATCGTATACGGCAGATAGTCCGGCAGGTAACCGGCTTCCGGATCGCCCTCCGGCCTGCCGGAAAGCACCGGCTGGTACTGCGGCGGCTCGAAAGAAGGAAGCGGGTTTTCCGGCCCCAGCGGCGCGACCGGCATGCGCCAGGTATCGAGTCGTAATGTGCTCACGCTGATTGTCCTATTTGCAAAAGACCACAAGCCCTCACCCGGCGAAAGGGTCGGAAGCGAGGGCTGCTACTTCACTGACCCCAGCGTTATACCCGAAATCATGCGCTCCGATAGCAATATAAAGAGGAGAACCGTCGGCACGACGACGATAACCACGCCTGCGAACAACCCCGCCCAGTCGCCGGAATAGGTCATCGAGTTTTTCAGCGCGTAGAGGCTGAGCGACAAGGGCCGTTTGTCCGGGTCTTGAATGAAGATCAGGGCAAGCTGAAATTCGTTCCATAGGCCGATGAAATTGAAGATCGCCGCGGTAATAAGGCCGGGCCGGGCCAGAGGCAGCATGATTTTTCGGAATACCTGAAAATCGGTCGCGCCGTCGATGACCGCCGAATCTTCCAGTTCCTGCGGCAGGCTGCTGAAGAAACCCGTCAGGATGTAGACTGTGAACGGCACCGACAAACTGACATACACCAGAATCAGGCCCGGCATGGTATTGATAAGCTTCAGCCCGGCCAGCATGGCAAACAACGGGATAAACAGCAGCGGGTACGGAATGCCGATGCCCGCAATATAAATCATTGTCAGCAGGTTACGACCGCGGAAGCGCGCCCGGCTAAGAATGTAGGAGGCAGGCGCAGACACCAGCAGAATGAACAGCACAGACAGGCCGACAATGATCAGGCTGTTGACGAAGCTCTGCCCGACCTGTGAGTTTTCCCACACACGCTGGTAGTTCACGAATTGCGGCTCAGCCGGAATCGTGAATGGCTCGCGAAAGACTTCGCGGTTGGTTTTCAGGGAGGCCAGCACTACCCACGACAATGCGAAGATCGTGAACAGCGACCATGCGCCCAGAAACAGGTACGACGGGAGTTGTTTGAACTGAAAGTGTCCTCTGCGTCTGCGGCTGGAAGTCAGAACGTTGGCTTGCTCAAGCTGAAGTGATTGCTCGGCCATCGCTTTCCCCTAATACTGGTAGACTTCTCGACGCGTCACGCGGCGAAGAAGGAGCACGATCAGAATGACGGCCAGCAGCAGCATGACGCCAACGGCAGTCGCGTAACCCAGGCGATAGATCGGCTGACGCTGGCCAAAGCCGAGGATATACAAATACACCGCTACGGTGTAGGAGCTCGGGTTTGGCTCTAGCCCGGTGAACGAAAACGGAAACTCGAAAATCTTGAGCGCGTGAATCGCCCACAGCACCATGCCGATGGAAATCACGTCGGAAAGCAATGGCACGGTAATATGCCGGAATTGCTGAAAGTCGCTTGCGCCGTCGAGCTTGGCCGACTCATAGAAGTCGGGCGGGATTTTGTCCATGCCGGCCAGCAGCAACACCAGATAGAAGCCGACTTCAGCCCAGACAATGGCGATCATCATGGCGATGAAGATCGTGTCCGGCCCCAGCCACGGGAAGCGGGCGAGTTCCGTAAGGCCCAGCGCGGTGAACACAGCGGCGAACAGGCCCGTTCGCGGCGTATACATGTAGCCCCACAGCGTCGTCAGGGCGATGACAGCGATGATGTTCGGCAGGAAGATGATGCTGCGAAAGAATTTCTTGCCGCGAATGCCCGACGAAATCATCATCGTCATCACAAACGCCAGACCAAAAATGACCACGCCGCCGATGACGAGAATGCCGATGGTGTTGCCCATGCTGGTCCAGAAGACGCGGTCGTTAAGCAGTTCCCGGAAATTCCGCAGGCCGATAAAAACCGGTGCGGCGCCGAAGCCACTCCAGTCATACAGGCTGTAGACAAGCGCCTGCAACGTGGGAACCAGAAAGAAGAGGAAGTAGAGCGCTGTTGCGGGCAAAAGTAATAAGATAATGAAGCGGTTCGAGACTCTCATTTAGTTTCAGCCGCCTGTCTATATACGATTGGCTTAGGAACACCAGAGGGCGAGGCAATCCCCGCCCTCTGGTGTTTCAGGCGCATTAGCTCTGGGGATGTTCGGCCCAGTACTGCGCGCTCAGGGTCGCCATTTCTTCAACGTATTCTTCCGGCGTGATGGTGCCGTGCCACAGACTCATGTAGGTCGGGTACAGGATCGTGTTCAGGTATTCGCTATAAAGCGAAGCCACGCCGTCCACGTCGCCATAGGTCGTCGTCGCCGCCGCCGCGGCTGCCGCCGCATCCGCGATGATCGGGTTCCATTCGATGTACTTGTTGGTAACGCCGACGAACGCTTCATCGGTGAACTTTTGTTGAATCTCGTCGGTCATGATCGTTTGCAGGAACTTGAACGCCTCTTCAGGATGCTCAGTGTCCTTGTTGATCATGAACGCCAGCAGCAGCGCGTACACGTCGGTTGTGCTGCCTGCACCGCCTTCGATCGCCGGGAAGCTGAAGCCACCCCACTGGAAGTCTGGATCGACCGCGTTTTGCAGTTCAACTGGCAGCCACGAGCCGACCAGCTCCATCGCCGCCGTGCCGAAAGCCAGCGTGTTTTGCCCCTGCGGCCAGACGTAACCGAGCGTTTCGGGCGGAATGCAGCCACGATCCCACAGCTCGCGCGTCTTTTGTGCGGCGTCCAGCACCGCGGGGTCGCGCCACATCTCACCGGTTGGGTCTGCTGCTGCCTGTTGCAGCCAGCCCGGCCCCTTGGTGCGGGCAAGGATTTCGGTTAGATAAAAAGCTGCGTAACCGGGTTCGTTACCCTCGGCGGCAATCGGGGCATATCCGGCGGCATTGAGCGCGTCACATGCCGCGAGCAGGTCATCCCACGTCTGCGGAATTTCGAGGCCAACTTCCTCGAAGACGCGCTTGTCATACCAGAACTGGACGGTGTTATAGATGTAAGGCAACTGGTAGATCACGCCGTCGAGCGCGAACATTTCGAGCGTGCCCGGCAGGAAAACATCCGCCAGCGGTTCGTCGCGGTCGAGCGCCGGTTGTTGCAGCAGGTCGTTCAGCGGCAGCGCGAAGCCCTCGCGCATGAGACCGCCCGCAATCTGGTCGGCGTCCTGGTCCATTAGGTCGATCGTCTGGCCGCCGCTGATCGCCGTTCGCACGAGTGTCTGGTTCTGGCGACCGTTCCAGACGGCCTCGATGGTCACGCCCGGATTCTCGGCTTCGAACTTCTCAATCGCGGCCTGAATAACGCGAGCCTGGCCTTCCGTTTCATTCCACATTGACCAGTAGACAAGCGTGATCTGTTCCTGCGCGCCGACGAAACCGATGCCAAGCGTGCTTAGAATGATCAGGCTCGCCAATAAACCAATCGTGACAGACTTTTTCATCGGGTTTGCTCCTAACTATTTTCTGTCGAGCCAGCGGATTAGGCGTAAACTGCTTTTTTTCTTGCGTCCACCACCTCCTTGATACCCGTGTTCGTTAGCCAGCCACGCGGTGAGTTGGTTGGTGATTACGTCATTGAGCGGTCAAGCGAAATGACAAAATCCAGATTCGCCGGCTGGTCGGGGTTCTGGCCGTTGGCCAGCGCGCGGTGATAAGCCATCAGTTGCAACGCGGGCAAATAAGCAACGGGGCGCGCCCAGGCGGGCAGCCCAGTGTTCAGGTGCATGAAGTGATGGGTGTCGGACAGGCTCAGCCCATAGTCCTGTTCGGCCAGCGCCAGCGTCTTGGCTCCACGAGCGCGCATATCGCGCAATACCGCCGCTTCCTGTGCATGCGCTTCGTCCGAAAGCAGCCCGACGACCAGCGCTCGTTCATCGACCATCGACATAGGCCCGTGGCGAAATTCGAGCACGTGAAAGGCCTCGCTGTAGGACAGCGACATTTCTTTCATCTTCAGCATCGCTTCACAGGCGATGCCATAGAGCAGGCCGGAACCCAGGAAGAAAAAACGCTCGATGCGTTTGTCCTCGCCGAGTTGGCGTGCCAGACCGGCATAGCGATCCAGCACCGAGGCCGCGACATCCCCAAGCCTGGCCAGCCCGCCCGGATCATGCTTTCCGAGGTGCGCGACCAGCGCTTCAAGGACGATCAGCATGCTGGCGAAGGAGCGTGTTTGAGCGACGCTTTGTTCCTGAGCTTCCGGTATCACGAAAGCGACATCGGCCTGAGTTGCCAGACTGCTTTCGCCATAGCAGGTGATCGTCACGGCAGGATTGCCGGTGCGGTCCCGAAAAACCCGCACGGCTTCGAGCGTTTCGGTCGTTTCGCCAGAGCGAGATACCGTAATGAGCAGGGGTTTGTTGTGGGGCGTAAAGACGAGGTCGGGGAAGAGGGCGATTTCTGAAGCCGGGTAAGCGCGCGCATTGATTTTGAGATACTGCTGGAATAACGCCGCGCCGACCTGAGCCAGATAGTAGGTGGAGCCACATCCGGTGAAGATGATCTGATCGATCTGGTGATCGCTCAGTAACGGCTCCACAGCCTCTGCCCGGCGATGAAAGGCGTTCAGTGCTTTCTTCCACACCTCCGGCTGGCTGGTAATTTCGGCATAGCTGTGCGCGCCGGCTTCAACACTCATAATGACCCTTTCCAGATAATCCCTGCCAGCAAACCGGGCAGTGCGGTTCGTTTCAATAGCTCTTTGAGCGTACTTTTCAGGCGTAGAAACAAGCCCACTCTATTTTCGATCATAGTGACATTTTGAGCGTTCGTCAATCGAATTTACGGGTAAAACTGCACAAACACGCATGGATCTAACATAATCTGCTTGTTTTGTGATTGAATATGATTATATTTGACAACTACCGGCGCTCATGCTACATCGTAGCGACACTTAAAAGGCTGCTTCCATTCATTTTCCGGACAGGTTATGGCTAAGCAACTGACCTATTCAGGCCTAGAGCGTCGCGAACAGTTACTGCGGTTTGTTCAGGCACGCAATCGCGTCACCATCGAACAGGTATGTGCGGAGTTCGATATCAGCCCGGCAACGGCGCGGCGTGACCTGCAGGCACTGGCGGATGACGGCAAAATTCGTCGCTTTCATGGCGGTGCTATTGCCGCCAAAACCGCGCCGCCAGAGCCGCCTTTTCTGGAACGGTCGTCGGAGCAGGCCGAGGAGAAACGCCGCATCGGACAGGCTGCCGCCGGGCTTGTGCGCGATGGCGAGAGCGTTCTGCTGAGCAGCGGCACGACCGTGCTTGAGGTTGCGCGGCATCTGCGTGATCGCCGTAACCTGACCGTCGTTACGAATTCGCTGCTGGTCATGAACATGCTGGTCGATGTGCCGCATATCACCTTGATCGCTCTGGGCGGCATGCTGCGCTCGAGCGAACAGTCCTTCATCGGCCATCTGAGCGAACTGGCCCTGAATGAACTGCGTGTGAACAAGGTCATTATGGGCATTCGAGCCATTGACCTGGAGAGCGGTCTGACGAATGACTACCTTCCGGAGACACAAACCGACCGCAAGATCCTGAGCATCGGCCGGGAAATCATCCTCGTTGCCGACCATACCAAGTGCGAGCGTACGTCCAGCGTCTTCCTGGCTCCGCTGACCGTAGTCAATACGTTTGTCACCGACAGCAAGGCTCCGCCGGCGTTCCTGGAGGCGTTGCGCGAACTCGGTATCCAAGTGCTTGCTGTTTGAAAAGGATTATGAGCAATGGCAGAAATCAAACGGGACCCTAATGCGACGCCATTATTGCTGACGGACTACAAGCCGGTTTCCAAACTGGTGACTAAAGTAACGACCGTTACGCGCCCGCGCTTTCCGGTCATCGACGCCCATAACCATCTGTCGCTGCCGGGCTTCGGCGATTGGGACAAGCGCCCGGTTGCGGAATTGCTCGACATTCTCGATCGCGCCGATGTGCGCGTTTATGTCGATCTGGACGGCGGGTGGGGGGAGGATATTCTCGAAACCCACCTCGATCACTTTAAGAACGCCGCGCCGGAGCGCTTTCGAGTCTTTGGCGGCGTAGACTGGACAAAATGGGAAGAACTCGGCGACCGTTTTCCTGAATGGGCTGCCGACCGGCTGCGAAAACAGGCGGCTCGTGGTGCGGAAGGCCTGAAAATCTGGAAGCAGTTTGGCCTTCTGGTCCGCGATCATCAGGGTAACCTCGTCAGTGTCGATGACCCTCGGCTCGATCCGATCTGGGCGACGGCGGGTGAGCTGAAGCTGCCGGTCCTCATCCACATCGCCGATCCGGTGGCCTTTTTCGACCCGGTAGACAATCGCAATGAGCGCTGGGAAGAACTGCACGATCACGTCGACTGGCAATTTCCCAGCCCGCCGTTTCCCAGCTTCCTGACGGTTGTCAACGGGCTGGCGAGGCTTGTGGAGCGCCATCCGCAAACGACGTTCATCGGCGCGCATGTGGGGTGTTACGCGGAAAATCTGGAGTGGGTGGGCAACCTGCTCGACCGTTGCCCCAATTTCTACGTGGACATCAGCGAGCGCATTGGCGAGTTGGGGCGTCAGCCGTATTCGGCGCGGCGGTTCTTCCTCAAATATGCCGACCGCATCTTGTTCGGGACCGACCGCCCACCGGATGACTTCATTTATCCGGTCTACTACCGCTTCCTCGAAACCGACGACGAATATTTCGACTATGGCATCGAGGAAGTGCCGCGCCAGGGCCGGTGGCGCATTTACGGGATCTATCTGCCAGACGACGTGCTGGAAAAGGTGTACTACCGAAACGCCGAGCGCGTCATTCTGGGAAAGACAGAGTAACGCAGAACCTCATTTCTGGCCTTTTCCCCGCGGTGTGTGTGTTCGCCGTGGGGAAGAGGCAGCAGGTTGCAGCGTAAGGATTTGGGGAATAAAGCGCGGCAGCCGCTATAGGAATCCGTGTTGCTGGAAAAGTTCGACCGCCGCGCCCAGAATGCCGGTATCGCCGCCGCCTTCGCCCAGAACGATCTCGACATCCCGGAAGTTGCCGCCCGTGTTCGCTGCCAGATCGCGGAAGAAATCGCCCACAAGATAATCGAACTGCGCGCGGCAGGCGTCGAGCAGGACCTTGCCGCTCGATGCAGTGCCGCCGGTTAGTGCGATTCGGTGGGGATAGAAAATCACGCTCAGGCTTGCCAGAGTCTGCCCGATCCATGTCCCGATCTGCCGGATGATGCCGACCGCGACCGGATCTTCTCCGGCGCGCGCCGCGGCGATCACTTCGTGCGCCGGGACGGGCCTGCCGTAGCGTTCACGGGCCAGCCGCTCGATACCCGGCACGCCGCACAGCCCTTCGGCGGAACCACGAATACCGTTCGAATCGCGCGGGCCGGTGGGATCGAGAATGATCAGGCCCGTATTGCCCGAATTTCCGCCGTCGATAATCAGCGGTTTCCCGTCCACGATTACCGCCGCGCCGAGGCCGGTTCCCATCGCAAGGCACATGAAACGCTCGATGCCGCGCCCGCAGCCAAAAAAGTATTCGCCGAGCGCGTGGGCGGTCAGGTCATTATTCATGACGACCGGCAGCCCGTACTGCCGTTCCACCTCGCCACGGACATCAACATTGCGGAGGGCCGGCGTATTTCCGGCGATGACCGGCCGGCGTCGCTCCCGATCAATCTCGCCATGCGTCGATATGCCGATGCCGAGCAGGTCCGGGCCCGCCTGCCGGACCAGCGCATCGGTCGCTGCGAACAGGCGAGAGAAAAATGGCGCGGGGTCGTTCCCACGCGCTTCCGTCGGGATTTTGCTTGCGTGTGTCAGGCTGCCATCGGGGCGAATCAGGCCGAGTTTGGTATTGGTCCCGCCGATGTCAATGCCGAGGACGATCGGTTTGCGCTCGCTCATGTCAACTGCCTGTTATGGTATGGGCTGGTCGCGTGGATCATAGGCCAGATCATCAGGGTCGAAGCCGCGCTGTATGGCCTGATGCCAGCCAAGCAGTTGCAGCGGCGGCAAATACAAAATAGCGCGGCCCCACTCCGGAAGCTGCGAGTCGATTGTCAAGGCAAAATCAAGCTCGCCGAGGCCCTCACTGTTGGCCTCGGCCAGCGCCAGTACTCGCGCGCGCCGGCTCAACAACGTCTTGAGCGCCTGAACTTCTTCGGTGAAGGCGCTTTCCGATACCAAGCCGGCGATCAGGGTGCTGGCGTCGGCGGCATAGCGCGGCCCGTGTAGATATTCGAGAACGTGGTAGCCTGTGCTGAAGACGCGCGACATCTCGGTCATCTTGAGCATGGCTTCGCAGGCCAGACCGTATAGCGGCCCGGAACCAAGAAAGGCGAACTGGGTAATCGAGAGGTCTTCGCCCAGATGCCGGATTAAAGACTCCGACCGGCCCATCAGCCGGGTGAGAGCTTCGGGCAAAGCATCAAGCGACTGCCAGTCCTGTCCGCCAAGCGCCGCGGCAAGCGCTGTTAGAATAACCGCCATGCTGCTGAATGACCGTGTCTGCACGCGGCTTTGTTCCTGCGCGGCGTCGATGGCCAGCAGCCTGTCGGCCAGTTGCGCCAGCGGGCTACTGCTGTCGCAGGTGATGACGACAATACTGCCCTTGCCAAACTGGCGGAACAGCCGGGCGGCCTCGACCGTCTCGCGCGTGGTTCCTGAACGCGAAAGGCAGACGAGGAGCGTCTGGATCGAGTTGTGGAATGTCTTATCTGGAAACAGCATCAGCTCCGAGGCCGAGATGGCCCGGGCCGGTGTGCCAGTGGCCGCCTGTAACAGTGAAGCGCCGGTGACGCCGAGATAGTAGGTTGAACCACAGCCGGTGAGAATGATCTGGTCGAAAGCATTCGTAGACCAGAACGATGTTATCTCATGCGCCTGTGCTTTGAATACTTGCAGCGCTTCGGCCCACAAACCGGGCTGGCTGTTGATCTCTGCGAGGGTAATTTCACCACGAGCCACCATCGCCTTCCTTTCATGTGGCCGGGAACTGCGACGCTTCATCAGCGCCATGCGATAAGTTTACCCTGTGCGTGCAGCGCGTCATGAAATGGACTCAGGCCGGTGATAGCTACACAACGGGATAGCCGCTCACCGGCTTTCGGCCTGCTTCCAGCGTGGATTATCGATTACCTCCGGTTTGCCGTCCCGATCGACAACGAGCTTGCGGAAGCCCTGCTGCTCGATGGTTCGATAATCATGTCCCGCGTGCCCCGGATAGACGAAAAAGAGCACCAGATCCTCAGTGGGACTGGTGTTGACAGAACGATGCGCCCATCGCGGCGGCACGTACAGCACGCCGCCGGGCCGGAACTCCTTAACCGACCAGTCGCCTTCGGGCGTTTCCATCACCATCATGCCGCGCCCGCGCAGGCAGTAATAGACTTCACCCGTTTCCAGCACGGCGTGGAAATGTCCCTTGGTCATGAAGTATTCGTCGCCCACGCGCCCCGGATGGATGATCGAGATGCCGTGCAGCAGTTCGCCGCTGACTTCGGGCCGTCGAAATTCATAGACCTCGTACAGAATCCGGTCATCCTGTTCCAGCAGCGCATTGAAGGCGTCGGTGTCCCGGTACTGGCCCTTCATGGCTGAAAGACGGCGAACAATGTGGTTGTCATAGCTCGTCGGGATGCCCGTCTCCGGGATGTCGAACGTGTAGGGATGTGCGTTATGCATGATTACTCCATGCGGGGATTTCGCGGTCGTGGTCGATCATCGCCATGCGTTTCCGCGCGCTCCGTAAAAATGGCAGGTCTCTAGTCTAGCCTCTCGATGTCTGCCGTGCACGATCTCAGGTCGGGCGGAGGTCTGCTGCCGCTTCGTCGAGCTTCGCGAATAGTTCCGGTGTTAGTTGGATGTCAAAAACTTCGGCGATGACCTGTGTCCAGCCGTGCAGAAAATACACCCATCCGTCTTCAATCGTCAGATTCCGGCTCTCGGCGCAGCGGCGGGCCTGCTGCATGAAGTCCAGTTCGCCGCGATAGTTCAGTTCCCACACCAGGCCATCCTGCGGCCAGATCGCATTGTCTGTAACGGGCGAACCGGGGCGGTCTTTCCCCATGCCGGTGGCATTGATGACCATGCTGCCGGGCGGTAGGGCGGCCATCAGGTCGTCATTTCGTTGTGGGTCTTCGTTGAGCACGTATTCGAACTCAATATCGGTATCGAGTTGTTGGCGAATCGCTTTCAGGTGTTCCAGCCGTTCGGGCGAGCGGTCGACGGCGATGAATTTCCGGGGCCGGTCGGCGCGGTCGGGCAGGCCGGCGACAAAGACGCTGATGGCAACCGCTGCGCCTCCCGCACCCAGACAAAGGACATGGGCTCCGGTGCGGCCCCAGTGGCCTTTCGGTACGAATGCCTGCCATGCCAGCCCTGATGCGACCGGGTCCTTGGCGTGCCCGCGCAGTTTCCCGTCGCGCTTGGAGATGGACGAAATCTCGCCGCACAACCGAGCAAAGGGATCGAGATAGTCAAATTCAGACCGTGTCGCGTTCAGAAGATCGATCTTGTGCGTCGTCACCAGTCCACCAAGTGAAAGCGGATCGTTCTTGATGTGGCGCACAATCGCCAGATAGACGTCATTGGGCGCGTGAAGGGGCGCGTCGTAGCCGACAATTTGCGCGCCAAGCCCGAGGATTTCTGACCATTTGGGAAAGACTTTCATAATGGATGACTTGCCGGTGGTAACGCCGACGAAGTACATGGTTGGGATGGTCTGCGGTTTCAGCGCTTCTGCCGGAGACATGGAATTTTCCCTGAATACGCTATGACGCGCCCGGCGCTTTGCTTCTGCCAGTGTGATCCGAACAACTTATCATGACAAGACTATATGATGAGCGGTCGCGACAGCGCCACTTGTGCTATCCACAGCGTCGGGCAGAGGGCTATGCGTCTAAATCGCAAAAAACGTAAAAACAGCCGTCACGCCATCTCTCAAGGGGTTTTGTAGCATGCCTTCGCATTATACTGGGATGGTATGACGTAGCTGCCCTCATTCTTCTGAGTTTGCTTATGCTTGCGACTGTTCACGCCTGCGCCATTGTCGGTCTCGCGGGCCATATCATCGACGTTGAAGTTGACTTCAATCCTCGCGCCGGACTTCCGCAGTTCACCATCGTCGGTCTGCCCGACAACGCCGTGAAAGAGAGCCGCGAGCGCGTCCGCGCGGCGATCAAGAACAGCGGGCTGCAATTTCCGCCCAAAGGTTATGTCGTGAATTTGAGTCCGGCTGATCTGCCGAAGCATGGCCCGGCCTATGATCTGGCGATTGCTGCGGGCGTGCTGGCCGCAACCGACCAGTTGCCGCTTGAGGCGCTGGAAACTTCCCTGTTTGTCGGTGAACTCTCGCTCGACGGCTCCGTGCGGCATACCAAGGGCTGCATGCCGATGGCACACGCTGCGATGCAGGCGGGCCTAAAAACGATCTTCGTCGCCGAAGCCGACGCGCCGGAAGCGGCGCTCGTTCCCGGCATCGACGTGATTCCGGTGCGGTCGCTGGGGCAACTGGTCGAGCACCTGTATGGCATGAACCGCATTCCGCCGTTTGTCGCGCCGCCGCTTTCGGTCAACGGCGCAGATCCGGTGGACGGCTATGTGGACTTCGCCGACATCAAAGGGCAGGAGCATGTCAAACGCGCGCTGGAAATCGCTGCTGGCGGCAATCACAACGTGCTGATGCAGGGGCCGCCCGGCACCGGCAAGACGCTGCTGGCGCGGGCGCTGCCCGGCATTCTGCCGAAGATGACGGTGGAAGAAGCGCTCGAAGTCACGCGCATCTACTCGGTCGCCGACATGCTGCATGGGGACAACCCGCTGGTCATGCAGCGGCCGTTCCGCGCGCCGCATCATACCATTTCACAAGCCGGTCTCGTCGGTGGTGGCACGCTGCCTCGTCCTGGCGAAGTCACCCTGAGCCATCGCGGGTTGCTGTTTCTGGATGAGGCTGTCGAATTCAGCACCAAAGCGCTGGAAGTGCTGCGCCAGCCGATTGAGGACAAAATCGTCACCATCAGCCGCGCCAAAGGCACGCTGACCTTTCCTGCCAATTTCCTGCTGGTGATGGCGATGAATCCATGTCCGTGCGGCTATTACGGCGATCCGATCAAGCCCTGTACCTGCACGCCGACCATGATCCAGCGTTATCAGGCGCGCCTTTCCGGGCCGCTGCTCGACCGCATGGATATCCACATTGACGTGCCGCGTGTCGAATACGACAAGCTGATGGGCGATGGGCGCGGCGAGACATCCGCCGCTATCCGCGAACGGGTGGAACGCGCGCGCCAGCGCCAGCAGGCACGCTTCGAGGGCATACCGGGGCTGTTTGCCAATTCGGACATGGGGGCAGGTGTGGTGCAGAAATTCTGCACGCTAACGACCGATGCGCGCCAGTTGCTGGAACTCTCGGTCAAGCGCATGCAACTGAGCGCCCGCGCTTACCACCGCATTCTGAAACTCAGCCGCACGATCGCCGATCTGGCCGACTGCGACAAGATCGAAGTTAACCATGTGGCTGAAGCGATACAGTATCGCCCAAAGGCGATGATGGGATAGCAGCCGTGAGGGCTGGGCTTGCACCGGCTGTGCCATGACATGTCGCCAGCTTCAGTTGGCATAGCCTCGTAGATGACTCAAAGCGGGGCGGGGGCAGCGTGATTCGCCACACCCGCCCCGATGCGTTCCTTACTCTGCTTTAGGCGCGATGTTCTGATTGCGGTGGAAGAGGTTGGTCGGATCGTACTTCGCCTTGATCGCTGCCAGCCGTTCCCGCGTCGCGGTGGGATAAGCGTCACGCAGACGCGCTTCGCCTTCGTCGTCGAGGAAATTGACGTAAGCGCCGCCATCGCCCTGATCGAGCGCCGCGATTGCCTCTGCTGCCCAGGCGGTATGCGCGGCTGTTTCGCTGTGGTGCTCATGCAGGGCGATGAAGCTGACCATGATGCGACTCGAGCGGTGCGCGAATGCGGTTGCGTCGGCAGGCACGCGAGCCATGGCGCCACCCAGCACGCGAAATTCCGCAATCGGCATCGGCGATTTCGAGGCACGCAGGTAATCGACCATGGTTTGCGCGGTACGTACGTCAATCGTGTCGATGAACTTCGAGCGCAGCGTGGAAAGGAATGGATTCTCTTCGTCCATCTCCCGGTAGATTTGGCGATAGGGCATTGGCCCCAGCAGGTCTGCGAGCGGTTGGGCCAGTTTGCGGAATGGCTCGACCACGCGCAGGCCTTCTTCCACATCACCCGCATAGACCATCATTGCAAGCATGACAAGCTGTCCGCGATGCTCGGCCGGGACGAAGGGCAACGGCGGTGCGGGCATGATACTGGCGATGGTCGTAAGTTCGTCAGGCGCTGCGTCCGCCAGCGTGGCAAAGGCGGCAATGACTTCGGGATCGGCAGGCAGCATCAGCATCCCGCCAACGATCGTATCGACCGGATGCAACTGGAATTTGAAATGCGTCACGACGCCGAAGTTGCCGCCGCCGCCCCGGATAGCCCAGAAGAGGTCGGGTTCAGTCTCTGCGTCGGTATACCGGATCTGGCCATCGGCGGTCACGACCCGCGCTGCCAGCAGGCTATCGATGGTCATGCCATACTTGCGGACGAGATAGCCAATACCTCCGCCGGTTGTCAGGCCGCCGAGGCCAACGGATGCTGTATCGCCGAAGCCGGTCGCCAGACCATAGTCGGCGGTTTTCGCGGTATATTCGCCCGCTGTCAGGCCGCCCTCGGCCCATGCATATCGCTCCTCGGCATTGATTTTCAGCCCCTTCATGCTCGACAGGTCGAGCACGATACCGCCATCCGATGTGCCATACCCGGCCATGCTGTGGCCTCCACCACGAACTGCCAGCTCCAGACCGGTTTCGCGCGCGAATAACACGACGCGCGAGACATCATAAGCGTCGACAGGCCGGACGATCAGCGCCGGACGGCGCACAGCCTTGTAGGCCAGACCAATCCGTGCAGGCTCGTAATCCGTGTCTTCAGGCGTAATGATGTGACCGATCAGACCGGCGCGCAGGCGCTCAAGCGGCAGGCTTGCCGCATCGAACTGTGTATTGAAGCCGCCACGAGTGTGGGACATTGCTGCCTCCCGGTTCATGGACAAGGACAGTTCTTATTGTCCGGCGGAACGGTTTCGGATTGAACGAACAAAAGATCGAATTGCTGCCTGTCGAAATGGCGGAGGCAGGCTCATCCTTTTGATGGAGGCTAAGGCATGGGGAGCTCAGCAGGTGGGATAGGGGCGGGAATGGCGCGGGACGTTTCACTAGCGTCCGGCATTGGAAACGACGCCGGCGTAATCCGGGCGACTTCAGGCTAGGATCACCGTACTATTTATACTCTCGGTAATATATCGGTATGGTAAGCGTAGGGAGAAGACATAACGACAGGTGCGCGCAATCCTGCTGGTCCTGACGCACTGCACTCTATGCCCGTAGCATCTACAAAGCCTTAACGAGCGGTCATACACTCCGGCAAACCCTGATCTCGACGTATCGCTCTCTGGCCTGGAAGAAGCGGAGTCATGCGCTTACCGACGATCATCGGGGTGGTTGTCCTCGGCGTTTCCTCGGTTGCTATCGCGACCGCGTTGAATAGCGCTGTTCAGCAACAGAAAAACGAGCGCCTGAACGCCGACCAGTCGGTGGTGCAACCCACTGCTACGCCACGACCAATATCGACGTCGCTCGCGCTGGAAACCGAGGAGAGCAGCGTTGATCTCGCTTCGGACCCGCTGGTTTCGGCGACTCGGGTTGATTCGACGCTAGAGCCGCCGGCGGTGACATTCGCTGTGAGCAGGCCGCGAACATCGCTCGCTCTGTTGCCTAGCGACACGCCTTTACCAGTCACTATCGTGTTGCCGGCTCCGTTTGATACACCAACAGAGACTTCGACGCCGAGCGCAACGGCGACGGAAACGCCAACTGCAACGCGCACGCTAACACCCCGCCCAACGGTTACCTCGACGAATACGGCGACGGATACGCCGACAGAACGCCCGACGCCAACATCTACCATGACGCCGAGCGCAACGGCGACCGAGCGGCCAAGCGCGACGTGGACGTTAAGCCCAACGCCTTTGCCAACGGACACGGCGACGGAACGGCCAACTGCGACTGCGACACAAACGCCGACACCAACGGACACGGCGACGGAACGGCCAACTGCGACTACGACACAAACGCCGACACCAACGGATACGGCAACGGAACGGCCAACTGCGACGCTGACCGACACGCCGACGGAATGGCCGACTGCGACCGCGACACCGACCGGCACAGCGACGGGGCGACCAAGCGCAACGTGGACGTTGAGCCCAACACCTTTGCCAACGGATACGGCGACGCAGCGGCCAACCGCGACAGCGACGCTAACTGAGACTCCGTCGGCTACTGCCACGATCCGCCCTTCGGACACGCCGACAAACCGGCCGACTGCAACAGCGACGCTGACACCCCTACCGACAAATACGCCCACTGAGCGACCTACGGTGACGCCGTCACTCACGGCGACCGCGACGCAGACTCCAACTAACCGGCCAACAGTGACGCTTTCGCCTACTCAGCGACCTGCCAGCGTGGCCATGGCGCTGCCAACACGGACGCCGACCGATCTTCCGACGGAAACTGCGACGCATACACCGACTTTCCGGCCAACCAGCACGCCGACTGAGCGGCCAACGGCCACGTTCACGCCAACACGCCGGCCGACGGATACGCCAACGGCTACGCTAACGCCGACGATCCGGCCAACGCTGACGGCCAGTGATACGCCGACCAGCCTGCCGAGCGATACAGCGACGCATACGCCTTTGCCATCTCTGACGCCAACACGTCGTCCGAGCTCGACGCCGGTTCCAACGGCTACGGCGACCGCGACGGCTTCTCCCGTTCTACTGCTGGCGGTTCCGCTTATTCCATCGCCGCTTCCGGTCACAGACCCTACGCCCACATCCGGTTTGCCGACCGAAGTCGCTTTTGCGGGCGTGGGTGTCTCTGCGCCGGATATGCAGACCGGTGCCAGGGTTCAACAATTGTCCGGCGCGCGCCTTCTGTTTCTTGCTTTGCAAAACCCGCGGATTTTGTTGTTCGTGCGGGCGACGGTGTTTATGATCGACGCATGGCTGGAGTGGTGGCAGGAGGTTGTGTTTGCCGGGGAGCCGCTGATACAGCAATCCATTCGCCAGACGCTTGTGCCGGGAGGGCTGCCAACTGCGACGCCGGTGCCGCAACGTGTGCGGGCGACCAATACGCCTCAATTGCCGCCTACGGCAGCCCAGCCGCCACCTGCGTCCGCGCAAAATGCTGACAGTCGCGGCGGTGGTTCGCAGAGGCCGGGGCCGAATCCCGGCCCAACGTCGGTGCCGCCAAGCCCTGTCCCGCCGTCGCCGGTTCCGCCGACGTCGACGTCGGTGCCGCCAAGTCCGGTTCCGACAACGCCGGTTCCGCCAACGTCGACATCTGTGCCGCCAAGTCCGGTTCCGACAACATCCGTTCCGCCGACGGCAACGCCTGAGCCGCCAACGCAGGAGACCCCTTTGCCACTGCCGCCGACCGAAGAATCACCACCACCTCCGCTAACGGAGGAGCCGCCACCAGAGGAACCGACACCGCCTCCGACTGAGGAGTCAGCACCACCACCGCCGCCACCGCCGCCACCACCACCGCCGCCACCACCACCACCTCCTCCTCCGCCTGACGATGGCAGCGGAGGAAATGACGGAAACGGCGGAGATGACAGCAGCGGAGGCTCTGGTGTAAACATGAGCTTCGATCGGGCTCGGGGGCGAGGCGATAACAGCAGCGGGAGCCGTCCATAGCCAGACCGCCACCGGTTGAACGTTCCTCCAGACTGCGCTACAGTTTTGTCCTCTGCAAAAACATCGCTGTGAAACGTCCGGCAAGACCTTCATGGGATGTCGAACGATTTCCGCACATACCTGATGGCAGACGCCTCTTCTGGATCGCCTCATCTGGCGCGCTGGTCGTGCCGGCGTATCGGTTGCCTGATCGCTTCCTTTCCGTGCGCGCTGGTTAGTCTCTTTCTCATCTTTGTCACGGTGCTGTCGCCACCCGCGCCACCTTCACGGCCGGTCGAGCCGTTGCCCGACGATTTCCTGAAAGGGATTTCCTACGAGTCGGTTGGCCGGGGCGCGTTTGCCAGCGCCGATTCGGATCGCACGCTGGAGCAAATCATTCTGCCGACCGGGGCGAACTGGATAGCGGTCATCATCAAGTGCTATCAGGAAACCCGAACTTCCACCGAAATCGACTGCCAGTCAGGCCCGCTTACGTCTTCCGATGAGGAACTGCGCCATGTCGTCGCGCGGGCGCATGATCTTGGCCTGAACGTCATGCTGAAGCCGCATATTGATCTAAACCAGATGGAAAATTCGCTGGAGGGGCGTTTCAACATCGGTTTTGGCGACGACGAAGCTGCGTGGGACGCCTGGTTTGAAAGTTATGGCGAAGTTGTGACTCATTATGCGCGGCTGGCGCAGGCTTGGGGCGTAGGCTATTTTGTCGTCGGCACGGAGCTTGCCGGAACCGTACACCGGGAAGATGACTGGCGGAACCTGATTCGTCAGGTGCGCGAAGTCTATGACGGTCCGCTGACCTATGCTGCGCTGACTTACTTCGAGCCACTGCAGATAAAGTGGTGGGATGCGCTCGACGCCATTGGTATTGACGCCTACTATGCCATCAGCCTGACGCCAAACCCGACCGTCGAACAAATGAAGCTGATGTGGCGGCCGCTGATCGCTTATATCGGCTGGCTGGCGGATCGCTGGGCCAAACCCGTCATCATCACGGAGGCCGGTTACATGAGCGTCGACGGCGCTACCGTTTTGCCCGGCGACTGGTCGATGCAAGCGGAGATTGACCTTCAGGAGCAGGCGGATGCCTATCGCGCGCTGTTTGAGTCTTTTTACGGGCAGCCATGGTGGCAGGGGATCTTCTGGTGGTCGCAATATACCGACCCGCAGCGGGGCGGGCGCTACGACCGTGGATATAGCTTTCACGGCAAGCCTGCAGCCGATGTGCTGCGCCAATATTTCCGCGGTCACAGTGAAGGCGGCAACTGATCCTGAATGTGCTCTGACAACGCGTGGCGCAGGTCATCGCGCGCGGCTACAGGCAGCCTTTTGTTCGTTTGTCGAAGCAACTGGCGCGCCAGGCGAAACTGTCATAAACTTCGAGGTAACGCAAAGTGTTACCTTTTAGGGAGCGTAGACCATGCTGACCGAGTTTCGAAACTTCATCATGCGGGGCAATGTTCTGGATCTTGCGGTCGGTATCATCATCGGCGCCGCGTTTACCACCATCGTCAATTCGCTGGTGACTGACATTATCAGCCCGATCATCGGCCTGATAACCGGCGGCATTGACTTCAGCGAAATGCGGATCGTGCTGCGCGCCGCTGAAGGAGACAATCCCGAAGTCGCGCTCGGCATCGGTCTGTTTATCAATGCGATAATCAACTTCCTGATCGTCGGCTTTGTGCTTTTCCTCATTATCCGCGCTTATAACAACGCTACGGCGCGCTTCACGAAGAAGGAAGCCGCTCCCGAAGAACCTGTGAACAAGGTCTGCCCGTTCTGCGCTACCGAAATTCCCATTAAGGCGACGCGCTGCCCGAACTGCACTTCCGACCTTACAGGGTCAGCGTCAACTTCCACGACTCCGGTTGCGCCAGCCACCACCTGAGCGCCAGACGCGCCGGCAACGACGATATGTTCCCGCCTCACCTTTGGTGGGGCGGTTTTATTTTTTACTACGGGATTGTTCGGCTGCCGGAGCCGCGTCAACGCTTCATGCTACGTCATGTTGAAAGTTTCATAGATCGTTGACAACAGCGTCGCTTGCGCATCGTCGCTGCTCAGTTCCCAGAACATAATGCCGCCGAGGCCATGCTGGCGCGCATAGGCCGCCTTTAACCGGATCGACTGCGGGTCATCGTATGAAATCATCACTCGCGTTCCGGCGTCGTATAACCACGGCACCTGCGCGTTGTCGTGCCAGAAGCGTGCAAATTTGCCGGCGTAGCTGGATGCTAGCTCGTGGTAGCTGAAATAACCTTCCGTGGTTCCCGGCGGCAGGCCTTCGAATGGCTGGTGCAGACCGTTGTTCTGCGGGGGGACGCCGGCCCATCCGCGCCCGTAAAACGGAACGCCGGGCACCAGTTTTTCCGGCGGGATGCCGAGCGCCAGCATCGCCTGAACGGTCGTGTGCATGCTGCCGCCTTCGACCGGCACGGGCGATGAGTCGTAAAGCGGAGCGTTAAAACCGGTGACGGCGCTCCAGCTTCCGCTGAAGTCATACGTCATGACATTGATGAAATCCAGCAGCGGGTGAATGCGTGGCCAGTCCAGAGGGGCGTAGGCTCGGCTGCTCGCGCCCGCTGCGATGGTCAGGAGATAGCGCCGCTCATCTCGCGCTGCCTGATCATTCAGGTATTCGCGCAGGCTTTGCAGCAGCAGTACGAAGTTCATCGGGTCTTCCGGGCGCTCGATATTGCCCTGCGCGCCGCCGCCGGTCGGGTATTCCCAGTCGATATCGACGCCATCGAAGCCGTAACGGCTGACAAACTCGGCACAGGAACGGGCGAATTTCTCTCTGGAGGCTGCTGTCAGCGCGACATCGGAGAACCGGCCCGACCACGTCCAGCCGCCGACGGAGATGAGCGTTTTCAGATGTGGGTACGCCTGCTTGAGCCGTTGGAGTTGCCGGAAGTTGCCGCCGCCTTCGCCGCCGGGATACACAAATTGCGTGTCGGCGTGGGGGTCTCCCAGCGCAATTTCGCCATCTTCGGAGATGTTGGCGAAAGCGTAGTTGAGATGTGTCAGTTTGCCGGCGGCGATATCCGTCACCAGATACCGGCGGTCGTAGATCGACCAGGAAGGGTAGTAACCGATGATACGCATGCCTGGCATGGTTTCGGGAGCTCCTGCATGGTTGGCCGGTGCGAAAGCAGCAGTCGAAGGACGTGCCTTCTGCAGAGTATAGCGACGGATCGCGCGCGTTCCGAAAAAGGCGCGTTGGCTCCTGCGGAGAGTTCGGCTGGTCGCTTCAGCCGGCCGGTTAAGATCGCATAAGAAATCCTCAATTGGTTTTGCAATTGCACTTAAGATTTACATTGAGCATATTGGCGCTCGATTCCGTGGCCCGCTGTTTTCCTGCCACCGCAGCTCTAACGACGGCTTTTTGAAGTCCGATATTGCATTAGCCGAGCCCACATCAGCGCTGACCCAAATAGCGACAGGGTGAAGTGATGCGGTTCAGGGAGGGAGCGCACGTCTGCTCGAACGCCTTCCGGATTACGACATGCAAGCGACTGGTGACGTACACCTTGCTAAAGCAAGGAGGTTCATATAAATGAGGAACTGGCATCGTTTGTTGCTGGTCATCGCGGTTATGCTGGGTTTGGCTTGGCCCGCGCTCGCGCAACAGGATGTGATCGAGCCGCTGCCGGTAGCGCAGCCGTATCCTGCCAGCGAGGCGGAAATGGCCCTGAACCGGGTTTTTCTGGATGTCGTGCAGTCAGTCGTTAACATCACGGTCGCCGGGAACCGTGCGCCGTTAGGCACAGGCAGCGGCTTTGTCATCGACACCGAAGGCCACATTGTCACGAACAATCATGTCGTGGAAGGGGCCAGCTACATCGAGGTCACGTTCTACGATGGCGTGGTCGTGACTGCGGAACTCGTTGGCCTCGACCCGTCGGCAGATTTAGCCGTCATCAAAGTCGATCCTACCGACCCGCGATTGACTCTTCAGCCGGTCGAATTTGCCAGCACCGATGACGTGTTCGTCGGGCAACGTACCATGGCAATTGGCAGCCCGTTTGGGGAATCGTTCACACTGACAACCGGGATCGTCAGCGCCATCGGGCGCAGCATTCGCGATGTGCAGGGCTTCAGCATTCCGAGAGTGATTCAAACCGACGCCGCGATCAATCCGGGCAACAGCGGTGGGCCGCTGATGAACATGCTCGGAGAGGTGATCGGCGTCAACACGGCTATCCTGAGCGCGACAGGCGTCGGTTCGGGAGTGGGCTTTGCCATTCCGGCTGATACGGTCCGGCGCATCGTGCCTTATCTGATTGCCAAAGGTGAATACAAGCATAGCTATCTGGGCATCACCGGAGCGGAACTCTCGCCGAGCCAGCGCGAAGCGATGCGACTGCCGCTGGACGTGCAGGGTGTAATGGTGGCCGATGTCGTCGAAGGCAGCCCTGCCGATGCAGCCGGGCTGAGGGCTGCGCCGTCGCGCATTAACACGCCTTTCGGGCGTGCGCCGGTTGATGGCGATATTATCGTCGGCATCGAGGGCGAGCCGGTACGCCGGATGAATGACATCGTCGCCTATCTCGAAGCCAACACACAGCCCGGTGACGAGATCAGCCTGACCGTCTGGCGTGATGGCGAGTTGATCGACGTCAACGTGGTGTTGCAGGAGCGTCCCCGTACCTTCAATCTGAACGAAGATTCGTAGCCGGATATCGGTCGGGCGAAGCGCCGCCGCTGTTCGTTCTGGCGCGGCGTTTCGCCCGAAAATGCGCTTTAACCTGTATTTGTTGTTGTCTTTCAATTAAACTTAAGACATTTCCGCTCCTTCTCCGTCCGCCAGATGTTGCGGCAGCAGGCTGCCAGCCCCATCTAATAATCTTGCAGGATATGCCAGCCAGTGGATGCCGCAAGTCTTTCTGCCAGTTCATATGAGGCGCTGATTGCCGTGCTTGAGAATATGCCGGTTCTTTTGATCGCGATCGACGATCAGGGACGGCTTGTCGTCTGGAATCGCGAGTGTGAGCGCTGCACTGGCTATACCGCAGACGAGATGCTGGGTCGTAACGTTCGAGGAACAAGCGCTTTCCAAAGCCGGCATACCCCCGCTGGCCCGTTCAGGATGTGGAGGTTGTTCGAGGGAGCGTTCCGCGACCGCGACGTGGAGTTGCAGACGAAGAACGGCGACGTCTGTGTCGTATCATGGTCCAATATCTCCGATGTCTATCCGGTTCCCGGTTGGTCGAGTTGGGTAGTCGGCATCGATGTGACGCGCCATGCTCACCACGCTGGCCGGTCAGAGCGACTGCAGCAACTAACGGCGGCGCTTTCGGAGGCGGTGACGCTGGAGCAGGTGGCCGATATTGTCGCCAACATTGCCGTTCCCATCCTCGGCGCATACGCTGGCATCATCTGTCTCACCAGTGACGACGGCGAGCATCTCGACTTGTTGGCGCATCGCGGCGCTTCGCCATCCTTCTTGAGCCGGTTCCCGGATTATCCCATCGAAGATTCTCGGTCTGCTATCGCGGAGGCTGTGCGCCTGCAACAGCCTGTCTGGAGCCCTACAGCCGAGGCTTATGAAGCGCGCTTTCCCGGCCTCAGTGGGGGGACGGTGCAGAGCACCGGGAAGGTCATCGCCGCGCTGCCGTTAATACTAAAGGGGCGGGTTATCGGCGCTATCAGTTTCGCTTTTCCGCGACCACAAACCTTTGACCGCGAAAGCCGCGCTTATATTTTCGCGCTGGCGCATCAGTGTGCTCAGGCGTTGGAGCGCGTGCAACTTCTGCGGCGCGAAGCAGAAACCCGCGCGACTCTGCAGGCCCGCATCCGGCAGCAGTCGTTAATCGCGCGGCTGGGGCTGCGTGCGCTGCGCGCGGATGTCCAGACACTGATGAATGAGCTTGCCGTTGCGGTTTCCGAGGCGCTTGGCGTCGAGTTTGTGAAAGTGCTCGAACTTATCGACGGAGGCGAACGTTTCCTGCTTCGGGCCGGCACAGGCTGGCACGATGGGCTGATCGGCAACCTGATCATCACGGCGGGGGTATCTTCGCAGGCTGGCTACGCGCTACTGAACAAGGGGCCGGTCATTGTGAATGACCTGCGTTCGGAAAAGCGCTTTGAAGACCCGGAAATGCTGATGGATCATGGCGTCGTCAGCGGGATGAGCGTCATTTTGGAGACGAGTCAAGGGCCCTATGGCGTGCTTGGCGCGCACACGCGCACACAGCGCGTTTTTACCGATGATGACATCTACTTCCTGCAGGCGGCTGCCAATATTCTCGGTGAGGCCATCGAACGCGAGCAGGTGGTGCAGGCCGAACACCGGGCCAGGTTGCAGGCTGAAGCGGCGGCGATCCGCATCGCGCGGCTGCAATCGCTCACGGTAGCGCTGTCCGAAAGCCTGACTGTACCTGAAATCGCGGGGGTCGTTATCGATCAGGGCATGGTGACAGTCGGAGCGGATTACGGGGCGTTCTTGCTGCTCTCAAACGACCGGACTGGCTTTGAAATGCTCTATGGCCAGCTTGGTGACGAGGCGGTCTCTGAGTCCTGGCGGCGTTTTGAGGCGGATCCGGCGCTTCCGGCCTCGCAGGTGGCTGAAACGGGGGAGCCGTTGTGGTGGGCGAGCGCCGCGGAAGTAATCGATCAGTTTCCCGTGCTTGGCGACATTTCGCCGGCCTACCGGGGTGCGACGGCTTTATTGCCTCTTCTCGTCGGTGGCAGGGGCATCGGTGTTATCGCGTTCATCTATCGCAACCAGCGGAAATTTTCCGCTACCGACCGCGAGTTCATGATGACGCTGGCGCATCAGTGCGCTCAGGCGGCTGAACGGGCGCTGCTCTATCAGGCCGAGCGCGAAGCGCGGCTGGCTGCCGAAACAGCCGATCAGCTTAAGCTCAAGTTTTTGGCGATGGTGTCACATGAACTGCGTACACCGCTGACGTCGATCAAGGGCTTTATCAGCAGCCTTGTTGTCGATGATGTTATCTGGACGGACGAACAGGTGCGCGAATTTCTAACCATCGCGGATGCCGAAGCCGACAAACTCACCGCGCTGGTGGAGCAGTTGCTGGATTTGTCGCGGCTGGAGGCTGGCACGCTGGCGATTGAGCTAACGGAGATGTCATTCACCGATATTCTGGCCATTGCGCGCCCGCAACTCGAGATGCTCACCGAGCAACACGTTTTCCGTGTCGACCTTGAGCCGGATTTGCCGCCGGTTTGCGCCGACGGTCAGCGCATCGCGCAGGTTCTGGCCAATCTGGTCAGCAACAGCGCGAAGTACGGCCCGCCCGCAACGGCGATTACGATTTCGGCCCGCCAGGCTGATAACTACCTCCGGATTGATGTCAGCGATATGGGAGAGGGTATTTCCCCGGATCAGTACGATATCGTGTTCGAGGCATTTCGACAGGGCGACGGGCGGCACGGCGGGGCAGGGCTTGGGCTTGCGATCTGTAAGGGCCTGATCGAAGCGCATGGTGGCGCTATCTGGATCGAAAAGACCTGTGGCCCCGGCGCGACCATGGCTTTCACGCTGCCTTTTGCCTGAGACGGTTACAACTATTCAGACATGAAACGAGCCGGCCCTGTACTGGCAGAGCCGGCTTCTCCTCTAGGTATCCCGATCCTCAGTTACACCGCGCGACATCCAGCGAACCCTGAGCTGTGCTCACCGACTGAACCGAAGCGTTGATGAACGCCCATCGCGGCTGTGTGCCGACCTGATACTGGGCCTGATAGCAGCCGCCAAAATACTGAACCGCGCCGCTGAACAGCGTCGAGCGCATGGCGACCGGCAGGTTGGTCTGCAAAGTGCCATCGTTGGAAAACTGGGCGATGTTCAGGTTGAGGAATACGGTCACGTTTTGCGTGTCGGCGTAACCGAGCGCAAAGTCATTGAGCAACTGGCCCAGGCGGGGCGGCCTCAGCCAGTAGTTGTAGGCGCGCACATACTCCCGGCGCATGACGGCATTGAAATATGACACGAGCAGGTCGACCGGATCGCCCGTCTGATCTATCGGGAAGTCTGTGGCGAAGGTGGGCGTGTAATCGCAAATCGCCTCGCCGCGCAGAAAGGCGTCGGGCGTCGAACGGCGCATTCTGCCTTCACGAATCGACCAGTTGGGATCTGGTAGCGGGTTGTCGCCGACCGGCACATTGGTCTTGTGCAGCGTATAGCAGCCAACAAACGTCGAACGGCGACCGTCGGTATGCCGGACGTTGAACAGGGTTGGCACGGTGGCATAGACATGACCGGCTCCTGCATCCTGTTGTATCGGCAACTGCACGAAGGCGCTGACTTCCTGCGTATCGGCATAACCGGCGGCAAACTGGTCGTAACTGCTGACTCCGGGCGGCGTGGTTTCCCAGTAGTTCCACGCGCGCAGGTAGTCACGCGTGTTGATCGCGTTAACGAGCGACGCCATCAGATAAACCGGTTCGGTGCGATTGTCGAAGTAAGCGGTTGTTTGCAGGGCGGTGATATCTGCCCCGGCTTCGGCGGCGTGTGGCAGCAGCAGACCGATGATCAGGGTAACCGCGATCAGCACGATAGCCGGTAGCAGGCGACGGAATGTTGGCATGCCAAACCTCCTGTCTCTCTGGTTTCTGTACTCGCCCCCTTTTAGAAAAGACGCGCAGATATATCGAAAAGTTCCAGTGGAGAGCGACAGGTAGCCAGTATAACAGATTGTATGACGCTGGTCGCCGCTCGGCGTGGATCAGGACGCGCTTGCTACCTCGGGTTCGGGCGAGCCAAGATACTTCTCGCGTGTTTGGCGGGTTCGTTCCAGTTGTTCGGGCGTCAGCAGCGACCAGAACAGATCCGGTGTGGCGATGCGACCGGCACCGGCATCGGCATAGCGGCGCAGCCAGTCGAAGAATGCCTGCGTGCCGAGGTCTCTACGAAGGTCGTGCAACATGCGCGCGCCGCGCAGGTAGACGGCGTTGATGTATTCGCGCACGTTGTCGAACTCATAAACGCTGCTTGTGAGGCGCTGGTCGTTGAAATCTTCCGGAATCCAGGTATTCACCCGGAAGCGCCACCACCAGTCTTTGAGATCGGGATAGTATTCTTCATAGAAAATGTACTCGCTGTAGGTCGCCAGTGCTTCGTCCAGCCATGGCGAGCTTGCCTGATCATTGCCAACGCGCGAGTACCACCACTGGTGTGCGACTTCGTGGACGGTGATGATCGTCAGATAGCCTTCCGGGCTGCCCGTATAACCTCGGAACCAGTTGGTGCTGACGAAAACCAGATCGCTGAACTCCATGCCGTCCGGGAAGTCACCCTGCACGACGATGAAGCGTTCGTGCGGATAATCGCCAAACAGGTCCGAATACATCGACAGGCTGCGAGTGGCGACCTGGAGCGCGTGCGCCGCGCCATCCTGCGGGCCTCCTGCCGTATCGACCACCGCGTCATCAAAGGTGTATAACTCGACCGTTACGCCTGTTTCCGTTTCGGCGGTGTGGCGGTTAAAGTGTTCGCTCATGCTGAGCGCGATATCGCGCGCGTTGCGGTGCACAAAGCGCCATACACCCGGTTCGGGCTGGAAAACTTCACCGGGGCCGACGACCATCAGTTTGTCGGATGCGCCCTCGACCCGGAGTGTCACGTCCCAGTCGGCAGGATCGAAAACGGTCTGCTCGCCGACGCCGAGGTTATCGTGCAGCAGCCAGTCGCCATTCTGGCGTGCGGCGACATTTGGCAGCCAGTGGGCCAGATTGATCTGGCGCGCGCCAAAGCCAAAGTATCCGCTAAAGCCATCATCACCGACGCCGATCTGCGGGATGCGGATGCGGAAGTCTAGCCGGAATTCGATGCTGCATCCCGGCCCAAGCGGCTCCGGCAGGTCTGCCGTCAGCCGGCGTCCGGTGAGTTCATAAGCGGGCACGGGCGTATCAGCGCCAATGCTGAACGCGTTGAGCGTGAAAACGCCTGTCCGGCGGTTGGGTTCAACGTTAAAGACGATTTGTTCCAGTGGGCCGTTCGAGCGATTGATGTAAGTTATCGTTTGCCGCGCTTCGATGATCTGCTGGCGGAAGGCAAGGGTAGCCTCGACAGTGTGCCGGGTCTGTGGCTGCCCGGCGGCCCCTTCGCAACTGGCGACGATCGGTGTTGGGTCGGGCGTTGCGGTCACGTCCGATGGCGTCGGCACCGACTGCAACTGCCGGTTATAGGTTGGCACGGGGGTGGTTTGTATGACGCGCACGGTTGTTGGCGTCGCCACCGCCGTGGCGATGGATTGAGCGGGCGCGAACGTACAGGCAGACAGGGCGCAAAGCGCAGCAAATAGGAGAGCGATCATCATGCGGCGCATAATACACTGGCAGGTTCTGTTTGCCAACCAGCCTCATTAGTCCGCGTCTGGCTAACCGGCGATTGCCCGACGACGGCGAAACAGCAACTTGTCACGGAAAGGAATCGTAACATAATTGCAGCAGTGGGGTTATCGGCTTGGTACCGTTCTTATGTCAATCAGGAGGGAAGATTTTGAAACCAGCCATCAGCGAGCAGCTTCGGGCGCTGATTCAACTGACGCGATGGAAAGAGTACGTTTCCTTCGTCATCCCGTTAACACTTCTGGGGGCGTTGCTGGCAGCGCGTCCACATAACCACCCGCTCGATCTTCGGCTTGTTGCCGTCACCGCGGCGAATATTCTGGCGGTAGCCTACGCCTTTATGATCAACGATATCGAGGACGCGCCCGACGATGCGCTCGATCCTGCTCGCGCGGCCAAGAATCCCATCACCAGCGGACGTCTCGGCATTCGCGTCGGTTATGCCGCGTGCCGGATTGTGGCTGCGGCCACGCTGATCCTGTATGCCTTTGGCGGCGTGCAGGTGCTTGGCATCGGCATCGCCACGCTGCTCCTGTCGCATCTTTATTCATGGCGGCCTGTGCGCCTCAAGGCGTGGCCGGTTACAGACATCGTCTCGCATTCGCTGATGCTGAGTGGCCTGCTGTTGCTGGCCGGCTACTTTGTTTACGATAACCAGCCAGGGCTTGTCTGGCTGGTCGCTGCCAGCGCAACGCTGGTTTCGGTCTATGGCCAGCTTTACAACCAGCTTCGGGATTTTCATATGGATAAAGCTGCGGGACTGTATAACACGGCGATCATTCTCGGGCCGAACTATACCCGCAAGATGATGTACCTCTCCATCGCGCTGGCGGCGGCCTGCCTTGTCGCTGCTGCGGTTCAGGGTGCGTTCCCGATCTGGCTCGGCGCCGTCGGGCTGATTGCGATTCCCCTGAGCATGTTCTACCGCCCCCAGACCGACATGCGCGGAACCATCGCCCTCGATGCCAGCGGGCGCGCTCAGGCTCAAGGTCTGTTCGTGTTCAATAGCATCATTGGCGTCTGGTTGCTGCAGGTTGTCATCATGCAGAACTTTTTCTAGAACGCTCGCTCGTAAAGCGGCGATCTGGAATTTCAGCATACGAAATCCCCTCTTGCCTCACGGTCAAAGAGGGGATTTTTGTTGTGTGGCTCCATCCTTGCAGCTAGGCTTCAACTTCTGGCGGGAACTATCGCTGGCGTCTGTTCTCTGCAATCCTGAGCATCATTAACTCTCGCTTATCCATGAGAACCATCACCCTGCGCCTGGGTGGTCTGTAACCAGGGCTTGGACGTTTTGGCGCGTTCGGTGTAATTTTGGCGCAGGTTGATAGTCTTCAGGGCAGCTATTCGCTTGCAAGGGAGCCAATACCAATGTCAGATTATGCAGTTCCACAGATCACCGAACCGGCGCCGGTCGGGCCAAACGAAGCCATTCTGGTGGCCAGCGGCGACCTGCGCCAGCCGGCTAACCGCATCTGCTGGCCAGCTCAGGCAGACATGGAAAAGCGCGTGATCGAGGCGTTCGCGCGCGAGGGGGTGACGGTGAAGCGCGGTCATCCCTATGATCCGGATCTGGAACACGGTTTCATCTGGAGCCAGCGCATGGGCATGGATGTGTTCAAGAGCATCCATCCCGACGCGCCGCTGATTGTCGCCGAGGCCGTCTGGCAGTACAGCCACCACGTGCTTCATGGCCTGCGCGATCACCGCGGCCCCATCCTCACCGTTGCCAACTGGAGTGGCCAGTGGCCCGGACTGGTAGGGCTGCTCAACCTGAATGGTTCGCTAACCAAGATGGGTGTCAACTACAGCACCATCTGGAGCGTCGATTTCACGGACGACTTCTTCCTTAACGGCATCCGGCAGTGGATCCGAGAGGGCAAGATTAAGCATGACACCAGCCACTGCCGCGACCTTGATCCCGGCAAGCTGCCACAGGCGGAGCGTGAGCTGGGCGAAGCGCTGGCGCGACAGATTCGGCACGAAAAGGCCATCATCGGCGTTTTCGATGAAGGCTGTATGGGCATGTACAACGCCATCATCGACGACGAATTGCTGAACCCGACGGGCATCTATAAGGAACGCCTGAGCCAGTCGGCGCTGGTGGCGGCCATGCGTAACGTCGCCGATGAAGAGGCCCATGCTGCACGCCAGTGGCTTGAAAACCGCGGCATGAAGTTCATCACCGGCAGCGACCCGGCGACCGAACTGACCGACGATCAGATTCGCGATCAATTGAAGATGTATATCGCCGCGGTGCGTATCGCCCATTCGTTTGGCTGCGCCGCGATCGGCATCCAGTACCAGCAGGGTCTCAAGGATATGGCTCCGGCGTCTGACCTTGCCGAGGGCCTGTTGAATAACCCCGACCGCCCGCCGGTGTATCATGCCGGTTCCGAAACGCCGCTGTATGACGGCGAGGCGCTGCCGCACTTCAACGAAGTCGATGAAGGAAGCGCGGTCGACGCGATCGTGACCAATCGCGTGTGGAAGGCCATGGGCCTCGATCCTTCAACGACGCTCCACGACCTGCGCTGGGGCGAGCACTACACCGGCGATGGCGTGGACGACTTCGTCTGGGTGTTCGAGATTTCCGGCGCTGCGCCGGCGTCGCACTTCGTCAACGGCTATGCCGGCGCGACCAGCGTACGCCAGCCGCCGATGTTCTTCCCGTTCGGTGGTGGCACGCTTCGCGGCGTGAGCAAGCCGGGCGAGGTGGTCTGGAGCCGCGTCTATGTCATGGATGGCGCGCTGCACTGCGATATCGGCCGCGCCAGCGCGGTTTCGCTGCCCGACGAAGAAACCGAGCGCCGCTGGCAGGCAACGAATCCCGAGTGGCCGATGATGCACGCGGTGCTGCATGGCGTCAGCCGCGACCAGATGATGGCGCGGCACAAGTCCAACCACATTCAGGTTGCCTACGCGCCGTCCGCCGAAGTGGCCGATAAAGCGCTGGCGGCCAAAGCAGCCATGCTGGCCGGGATGGGCATTCAGGTACACCTCTGCGGCGACGTGAAGGTCGGCTGATCTCCGCTTTCGATCTCCCTCTCCCCGGATCAAAAACAGGTCGGGGAGAGGGAGAACCGGACGGGTAGCAGTGCCGTGAGCGCTGTTGCCTGCAACCGGCCGGCGCAGTGCTGTTTAAGAATGCACGCCCCTTATGTGCCCGCTGTAGCGGATCGGCGCGGATTGCCGGCCAAAAGCACGTCCACGGCGAAACGGTATTAGGGCGGGGGATGCCCTTCAAGGTCAGGTATAATCAACCTCGTTCGCCGTTTCATTCTGGAAGCGGGTTATGACATCCCAAAGCCAACAGCAGCCGCTGGCTGATCGCATTCGGCCTGAAAGTCTGGACGAATTCATCGGTCAGGAGCATCTTGTCGCTCCGGGCAAGCCACTCTATCAGGCGATCCACAGCGGTAAAATCCACTCGATGATCTTCTGGGGGCCGCCCGGCGTCGGCAAGACGACGCTGGCGCGGCTGATCGCCAAGGCGGCCAATCGCCCCTTCTTCGCGCTTTCCGCCGTCTCGGCCAGCAAGGATGATGTGCGCTCGATTGTCGAGGCAGCCCGCCGCGAGCGCAACGGACATCAGGATTTGTTCAGTAGCCTTGAGCCGCGGAAGCAGGGCGGGGCAATCCTCTTCCTCGATGAAATTCACCGCTTTAACAAGGCCCAGCAGGACTTTCTGCTGCCACACGTCGAAGATGGCACGCTGGTGCTCATCGGCGCGACGACCGAGAACCCGAGTTTTGAGGTCATCTCGGCCCTGTTGTCCCGCAGCCAGGTCTTTGTACTCGAACCGCTGACTGTTGCCGACCTCGAACGCATCGTTCGCCGGGGCGCGCAGCAACTGGGCGTGACTCTGACGGACGAGGCGGCGGCTTTTCTGGCTGAATACGCCAATGGCGATGCTCGTCAGGGCCTGAACCTGCTCGAAGCGACTGCCAATCTGTATGCCACCGAAGGTGTGCCGCTGACGCTAGACAACCTGAAGGACGCGCTGCAATCGAAGCATCTGCGCTATGACAAGCAGGCCGAGGAGCACTACAACACTATCAGCGCCTTTATCAAGAGCATGCGCGCCAGTCAGGTCGACGCTGCGCTCTATTATCTGGCGCGCATGGTCAATGCCGGGGAGGACCCCAAATTCATCGCCCGCCGCATGGTCATTTTCGCCAGCGAGGATGTTGGCATGGCCGACCCGATGGCGCTGGTCGTGGCCAACGAGGTTTTTCGAGCGGTCGAAACAATAGGCTATCCCGAATGCCAGATCAATCTGGCACATGGCACGGTTTATCTGGCGCGCGCGCCAAAGAGCCGGGCTTCCTGCGACGCCTTTTTTGAGGCGCTGGAGGACGTGCAAAAGCATGGCAATCTGCCGATCCCGATGCAAATCCGTAACGCGCCGACGAAGCTGATGAAAGAACTCGGCTACGGCAAGGGCGACGATACCGACCTGCTGCCGGACCGGCTTAAGGGCAAGCGCTACTATAGCGGGTCGTGATCTGACACTGTTTTCCCGGCTGGCAGGCGAAGGCTTGTCTTGACACCTGAGTGAGCGTGCAACTATAATGCGGCGACTTGTGAATTGGACTGGGCTATTAAGGCCCAACGAGCTTTAGAGGAGTTTTCGCGTGGGCCCGCTGCCAAAACGTAAACATTCCATCAGCCGCCGGAACCGGCGTCGCGCGCACGACGCGCTGTCGTTGAAGCATCTTGTGCGCTGCGAAAGCTGCGGCGAATACCGCGTTGCTCACCGGGTCTGCCCGAACTGCGGGTCTTACAGGGGCCAGACCGTGATCGAGGTGGAGAGCAATAAGTAAGCCAGTGATCGGGATGTCGTAAGACATCTGGGCCGTGCTATCAATAGAACGTGGTGCGGCTCTTTTTATTTACGTCGCGATAATCTGCGCCCAACACTGAGAAAGAGATATCGCGCATGTTGAATCCCGCAACAACTGCTTTTGTTTTCCCCGGTCAGGGTTCTCAGGTCGTTGGCATGGGAAAAGACCTGGCCGATGCTTTCCCCGCTGCACGCAGCACGTTTGAACAGGCCGATGACGTTCTCGGTTTCTCGCTGTCACGCCTGCTTTTTGAGGGGCCGGAATCGGACCTGAATGATACTCTCAACACCCAGCCTGCGCTGTACGTATGCGGCATTGCGACGCTGCGAGCACTACAGGCTGAATTACCGCAATTACAAGCTGCATACATGGCCGGTCACAGTCTGGGCGAATTCACTGCGCTGGCGGCGGCCGGGGCGTTCAGCTTTGAGGATGGCCTGCGCCTCGTGCGCGAGCGCGGTCGTTTGATGAAAGCTGCGGGCGAGGAAAAGCCGGGCGCGATGGCGGCGCTGCTCGGCCTGGATGCAGAAGTGGTGCGCGATATCTGCGAACGTGCCAGCAGCGAAACCGGACGCCTTGTGGTGCTGGCGAACGACAATTGCCCTGGGCAAATCGTTATTTCCGGTGAGAGCGAAGCGCTGGACCGGGCGGTGGAGCTGGCAAAAGAAGCCGGCGCGCGTCGCGCCGTGCGGTTGGCGGTTAGCATCGCCTCCCACTCGCCCCTCATGCAGTCCGCTGCCGAGGCATTTGCCGGTGTACTGGAGAGCACGCCCATAACCGCGCCTCAGGCTGTCGTGATTGCGAACACCAGTGTCACGCCGCTGGAAACCGAGGATGCTATCCGCCAGGAACTGCGTGTCCAACTGGTTCAGTCAGTCCGCTGGACGGAGACGGTGCGTGCGCTGGCGGCACGCGGCGTCACCACGTTCCTGGAATTTGGCCCAAAGGACGTCCTCACCGGGTTACTGCGCCGGATTGACAACTCCGCAGACGGCGTTGCGCTTAACAGCGCCGAGGCTGTGCGGCAGTTTGCCGCAGCAAATACCTGAATTTCGTGAGGTTTTGTTAAACAATCGTCTTTTAGGGGCGAAATGGTTGCATCTGGCGAAACATTAATGATAACATTGCACATGGCGTTTCGCTGCCATTGTCTGTACTGACATTACGAGCCATAGTTTCTTCCGGCGTCTTGAAGCAGATCGCCATCTTTGGCGTTGAAACTGCTTGACTGCCTCGACACGGGCCGACGTCATCCTCTTCGGGGAGACTCTGCCGTTGCAGAGAGTGTCATTGCTGCTTAACTTCACATGTGTATTGGGGGGATTTCCCACGGAGGGTCTCTATGTCAAAAACAAAGTTACGCTGGTCTCTTGCATTACTGATGGTGTTTGCCATTGTGTTCGCGGCTTGCCAGCCGCAGGCGACCCCGACCCCGACTCCGCGGCCTACCGAGCCGCCGACCGAGGTTGCGGAAGAAGAAGAACCTGTTGTTGAGGAAGAAGAAGCTCCGGCTGAAGAAGCTGAGGAGACTGAACCCGCTGCAGAGGAAACCGAGGCAGCTGAGGAAGAGGGCGAAGAAGTTGCAGCCGTGCCAACGGCCGTGACCGAAGAAGCTGAAGAAACCGAGCCGACCGAGGAAGCTGTTGCGACTGAAGAAGCTGAGGAAGAGGCTGAAGAAGAAGTAACGGCGACCGAAGAGGCCGAAGAAGAAGCTGAAGAAGAAGCCGATGTGACCGAAGAGGCCGAGGAAGAGGCGACCGAGGAACCGGGCGCGCTTGCAACGGAAGCCCCCAGCGCTGATCTGGGTAACGTGGTCACGGTTGCCGAAGATGGCACGGTTGTCATCGGTCTGGCGGCCGGTCTGTCGGGCGAGGGCATCGCGCCGCTCGGCATCGACATCCAGCGCGGCGCTGAGATCGCCGTTGCTCGCCGTGGTGTTGTGACGGTTGATGGCCAGGAATTCGAAGTGGCGCTCAACGTTCAGGACGACCAGTGCTCGGCCGAGGGCGGTCAGGCGGTGGCCAACCGCTTCGTGTCGGATGAAGGTATCGTGGCGGTTGTTGGCCCGATGTGCTCCAGCGCCTGCCGTGCTGCCGCGCCGATTTTCGACGCTGCCGGCTTCACCACCATCAGCCCGAGCTGCACGCAGGCTGACCTGACGACCGCTGGCTTCAGCAGCTTCAATCGTTCGGTTGTGTCCGACGCCTTCCAGGGCCGCATCGCCGCCGACTTCATCTATCAGGTGCTCGGCGTGCGCCGCGTTGCCGCCATCCACGACGGCAGCCCCTATGGTGAAGGTCTGGTGACCGTGCTGTCCGAGCGCTTCACCGAACTCGGTGGCGAGATTGTGGCGACCGACGCGGTGAACGTGGGCGACACCGACTTCCGTGGTCTGCTGGAAGATATCGCGCAGGCCGATCCGGAGCTGATCTACTTCGGCGGCTTCCCGGCTGAAGCGGCCCGTCTCGCACAGCAGCGCGCCGATGCTGGTCTGGAAGACACGCTGTTCATGGGCGCTGACGGCATCAACGGCACCGAGTTCATCGAGCTGGCCGGCGCAGCGGGTGAAGGCGTGTATGCTTCCAAGGCCATTCCTGCCAGCAGCGAGGAATTCGATCAGTTCCTGGCCGAGTACGAGGAAACCTATGGCGAGCAGCCGCCCGCACCCTATCATGGCACGGCTTATGACGCGGTGAACATCCTGCTCGACGCGGTTGAGGCGGTTGGCACGGTTCAGGACGGTCAGTTGGTCATCGACCGCGAGGCGCTGGCCGAGTACGTCCGCAGCGTTTCGAACTTCCAGGGCCTGACCGGCGTGCTGAACGCTGACGGCACCGGCGAGATGTCCTTCTCTGATGTCGGCATTGATCAGGTTCAGGATGGCCAGTTCGTGCGCCTGTACATCGGCAGCGTTGTGGACGACGAAGTCGTGCTGACCGAGGTCGAGGCCGAGCCCGCTGAAACTGAGGCGGCGGAAGAAGATGAGGCCGATGCTGAAGACGACGCCGCTGCTACCGAAGAAGCGGAAGAGCCTGAAGCCGAGGCCACTGCCGAGGAATAAGTCATTCCGGTTTGTGTCAGGGCGTCGTCTGTCGTCGCTCTGACCAGATAAAATCAGCCAGAGGCGGGAGCAATCCCGCCTCTTTTATTACAGCGAAACATCGGTTATAAATAATCGATCCGAACGCCCGTAGTACCCCGCGGCCTGGTGACTTCCCGGCACGGCTGCGTTTTGTAGGAGCAGGTATGACAACAACCGATGCAACCCCTGTTGCGCCGCTTGGACGGCGATTTATTTACAAACCTCGAAACTGGTTTCTGGAAAACACGATCCGAAGCCCGCTGCGCCTTGTCGGCCTGATCTTCGTCGTCTTCATCGCCTATGTGGCGCTCAACAACATTGTTACCGGAAGCTACCGGATCGACCAGTTCGCCCGGCAAACAATTTTTGGGCTGGCCCAGGGCAGCGTCTACGCGCTCATCGCGCTTGGTTACACGCTGGTCTATGGCATTTTGCTGATGATTAATTTTGCTCACGGCGAAGTTTTCATGTCGGGCGCTTATATCGGCTTTTTTGTCATTACTGCCCTGCAGAATTCCGGCTTTTTGTACACGAACACCGGCATAGCCCTGCTGATTACGGTGTTTAGCGGCGTGTTGGCCTCGGTCACAATTGCCGTAGCGCTGGAGCGAATTGCCTATCGCCCGCTTCGTAACGCGCCGCGTCTGGTTCCGCTGATCACGGCGATTGGCGCGTCCATTGCGTTACAGCAGCTTTTCCTGCGCCTGTTTGGCGTCAGCACGCGGCGTTATCCCGATGTCAACTTCTACGTGCTGCCGCAGTTGTTCCCCAATCTGGAATGCCATGAAGTTGACGGCGCTGAGATTTGTCGCGGTCTGGACTTGATCAGTGGGCGCTATGACGTCAATGTGCTCGGTATCAACCTGCGTATCCTGCCGATTCATTTCCTGGTGTTCTTCGTCGCGCTGGTCATGATGGCTGCGTTGTGGTTCTACATTCAGCGCACGAAGATGGGCAAGGCGATGCGCGCCGTCGCCGAAGACAAGAGCACAGCGGCGCTCATGGGGGTGAACGTCGACCGCGTGATCGTGACGACGTTTGTTCTCGGCGCAGCACTGGCGGGCGCGGGCGGCGTTCTCTACGCTCTCTACAACCAGCAGGTCACTCCGTTCATCGGCTTTATTCCGGGTATCAAGGCGTTTACGGCAGCGGTTTTGGGCGGCATTGGCAACATTCCCGGCGCGATGTTCGGCGGGTTGTTCCTCGGCGTGGTCGAGTCGGTCGCGCCGTCGATGCTTGGGCTTTCCAACCAGCTCAAGGACGTGATTGCTTTCAGCATGCTGGTGCTTATTCTGATTTTCCGTCCAACGGGTATCCTGGGCGAAGTTCTGTCACATAAGAAGGCATAAAAGGTATGATCGCCCGCGATACGTTACGTTATGGCCTGTATGTGGCCATCGGTACGCTTTTGCTGACGCTCACAGGCATGTTCGGCACCTTTGCCGGACGCATCGTGATCGACACCGGTCTTACGCTCAGCACCGTTCTGCTGGTACTGATATTGGCCGGGACCGGGTTTCTGGCCGCGCAACATCTCAACCGGCCGAGCGCCGGCGCGGCGCTTCTCAACGGCATGGCTGGCAGTCTGGTTGTCGGCGTGGCATTGGCGCTGCTGGTCGTATTGCAGACCAACGTCAGCCTGTCATTCGTGTTTCCCGACGTCAACCAACTGCTAGGCAGCACGGTGACGCTTGGGCAAACCGACCTCGGCAGTGGCCTTCTCAGCCTGCTTGGCGCCAGCGCCGGTCTGGGTCTGATCGGCGGCGCTCTGCCGCTGCTGCCGCGAGAAGCGCGTGGCATTCTGCTGCTTGGCCTTGGCATGACGGTCGTCATCGGCCTGCTGCAAAGCCAGATCAGAAATATTTTCACACTGCCCGATGCGCTGGCTGTTGCCCTGACTATCGTAGCCGGTTATCTCGTGGCATTTCTTTCGCGCCGGCCTTCTTCCGTGCTGCGCGCGGTGATTGGAGCGCTGGCCGGCCTCGTTGTCGCTGTCCTGCTCGCGGTAGCGGCGAACAGCGGCGGGCTTGAACCGGGCGGTATCTTGCGGGGAACCGGCGCGATGCCCGTGCTGCTGAATCAGGACCCGGCGAATCGACTGGTTGCCTATGGCCTGATCTTCGCCGTCATCGGCGCGCTCGGCGGCGTTATCACGGTTGCCTCGCGCGCCATCCACAACGGCGTTCTGTATTTCGGCGTCAGCCTCATCATTCTTGGCATTCTGAACGCGCAGGGCGGCATGTCTCTGACCACAGCCGTGCTGTCCTTTATCCTGATGGCCGCCGGCGCGTGGATTATTCCCCGGCTTGGCAGCCCGATCCAGGCGCGCTACGAAGCATTGCCGCGTTTTGAACGACAGCGCGTCCAGTGGCTTTCGATGCTCGGTGTGCTAGCCGTGTTGGTGGTCGCGCCGTTCTTTCTGGGACAGTACATCACCGACGTACTCAACCTTGTTGGCCTGTACATTATCATGGGCATTGGCCTCAATATCGTGGTTGGCTTTGCCGGCCTGCTCGACCTCGGTTACGTGGCCTTTTTCGCCATTGGCGCGTATTCCATCGGATTATTGACGACGCCAAGCCTGCTGACCTGTGGCGGCGTTCCGGCCAGCCAGCTTACGCCGGAAACGGTGGGCGAGGTCTGTCGCGTGCTCACGTTCTGGGAAGCGTGGCCGCTATCAATCGCGCTGGGCGCGGTCTTCGGCATCCTGCTTGGCATTCCGGTGCTGCGGCTGCGTGGCGATTATCTCGCTATTGTGACGCTTGGTTTTGGCGAGATCATTCGCCTGATCGTCAAGTTCGACGACTTCAAACCTCTGTTCGGCGCGGCTCAGGGCATCCCGAATATCCCGCGCCCGGTGATCGATCTGACGGCAATCAATCCGGCATGGCGCGTGGAATTGACTGGCGCAACCGGCATCTACTATCTAATACTCGCCGGCATCGTCGTCACGGCGATCATCGGTATGCGGCTGGCCAGCACTCGCCTTGGGCGGGCGTGGCGGGCCATGCGCGCCGACGAAGATGTGGCGCAGGCGATGGGCATCAATCTGACGCAGACCAAATTGCTCGCCTTTTCGATTGGCGCGGCATTCGCGGCGATGGGCGGCGCGATTGCAGGAACACGGCTCTATGGCGCGTACCCGGATAGCTACACCTTGCTGGTGTCGATTAACGTCCTCAGTCTGGTGATCATCGGCGGGCTTGGCTCCATTCCGGGCGTCATAATTGGCTCGTTGGTGCTTATCGGCTTGCCTGAAGTCCTGCGCGAACTCGAAAGCTATCGCCTGCTCGCCTTCGGCGTGCTGCTGGTCGTTGCCATGCTACTCAAGCCCGAAGGTCTGATTCCGCCAATGCCCCGCCAGCTCAGCGAACAGGCGGCCGAGATCCGCAGCAGAGGGAGCGTCACATCATGACCGAATATCTGCTTGACGTTCGTGGGCTTGTGAAGCGTTTTGGCGGCCTGACGGCTGTGCGACATGTGGATTTGCAGATCGAACGTGGGGCAATTGCCAGCCTGATCGGGCCTAATGGCGCGGGCAAAACGACGTTTTTCAACTGCATCACCGGCTTTTACTCACCGGATGAAGGCGAGGTGATCTACAATGGGCGGTCGATTGGCGGGCTGCGGCCCGACAAAATCGCCGCACTCGGCATCTCGCGCACCTATCAGAACATTCGCCTGTTCGCGGGCATGACCGTCATCGAGAACGTGCTGGTGGGGATGCACCCGCGCCTTGGCGGTAATTTCATTGCCGCGACGCTTGGCTTTCCCGGTATGCGGCGTGAGGAACAGCGCGCGCTGAGCCGGGCGATGGACTTGCTGGAATTTGTCGGGCTGGCCGATAAGGGCGACTGGCTGGCCGAAAACCTGCCTTACGGCCAACAACGGCAGCTTGAAATAGCGCGCGCGCTGGCGTCGGAGCCTGGGTTGCTGCTGCTCGACGAGCCAACGGCGGGCATGAACCCGCAGGAAACGGACGAGATGATGCACTTCATCCGGCGGCTGCGTGATGAGCGCGGGCTGACGATTTTTCTCATTGAACATGACATGAAACTGGTCATGGGCATTTCGGATCAGGTTAGCGTCATGGACTACGGTCAAAAGATCGCCGAAGGCACGCCCGCCGAAATCCAGCGCAATCCGAAAGTCATTGAAGCCTATCTGGGCGTTGGCCCGGACGACGAACCCTTGCTGGTGGATACCGAAGACGCGGAGGCACAGCGGTCATGAGCCTGCTTCGCGTCAACGACATTCACACTTACTATGGCCGGATCCACGCGCTCAAGGGTGTTTCGCTCTCGGTAGACGAGGGCGAAATTGTGACGCTGATCGGCGGCAACGGCGCGGGCAAGACGACCACGCTTAATACGATCTGCGGCATCACGCCGGCGGCCAGCGGCAGCATTCTCTTGCGCGACCGCGATATCACGCGCATGCGCCCGTATGAAATCGTGCAATTGGGCGTGGTGCAATCGCCGGAGGGGCGAAAGATTTTCACCCGCTTGACGGTGCGCGAAAATCTGGAAATGGGCGCTTTTAGCCGGAACGATCGCGACGGTGTGGCGCGCGATATGGAATATGTCTTTGAGCGTTTTCCGCGTTTGCGCGAGCGTCAGAAACAGTTGGGCGGTACGCTTTCGGGCGGTGAGCAGCAGATGCTGGCGATTGGCCGGGCGTTGATGGCGCGCCCGCAGATTCTGCTGCTGGATGAACCGTCGATGGGGCTGGCCCCGCTGCTGGTGCGCGAGATTTTCGACGTCATTACCTATCTCAATCGCGAAAGCGGTACGACGATCCTGCTGGTCGAGCAGAACGCGCAAATGGCGCTGGCCATTGCCGACCGCGCCTACGTGCTGCAAAGCGGCTACGTCACGCACGCCGACACTGCCGCAGCGCTTCAGAACAACGAAACGATCAAGCAAGCCTATCTGGGCGGCTAGTGTATTGAGTATTGGGCATTCGGCCCTCGCAACAACCGGCGAGTGCGAGGGCCGAATGGCTGTCAGATATCCTTGCCGGCTGCTTCCGGCTGGTACATCATCTCAGCGATCTTTAACCGCCGCGTGCCTTCCGGCACTTCCCATTCAAAGATGTCGCCAACGCGATAACCGATCATGCCGGTGCCAATGGGCGCGAGGACCGAGATTTTGCCTTGCCTGATGTCCGCTTCGTCGGGATAGACCAGCGTGACGATCATATCCTCATCCGTGTCGAGATCGACCAAACGTACCGTCGAGTTCATCGTCACCACATCGGCAGGAATTTCTTCCGGCGTAACGATCGTCGCCCGGTTCAATTCGGCTTCAAGTTTTTCCAGATAGTCGCGGCTGGACTGGCTGACAGCGTCGCTTAGAAGGTTGCGCAACCGTTCCAGATCGCGCTGTGTGATCGTGATGCTTCCCAAAGCTTAACTTTCTCCTAAACTGACCAATACGCGAATTCTAGGCTGATCGGGTGCTAAAAGTCTAGCTACAACGGTCTGTGCGAATCCTGGTAAAGGGCTGGTAACAGCGGGTTGCCCGCTACCTATGATTGTTTCGTCCATGCATTGGTCGCCGGATCAAAGCTCCAGCCCTCTGGCGGTTGCGACTGGCATGATGGTGGAATCGTGACCTCGTCGCTTTCCGCGAACGTGATATCGACCGGGCGGCCGGTCAGTGCTTCGACAAAGCTGTCGAGCGCGACTGCAGCCTCACGTTCGGCGCGTTGTAGGATGCCGCCTTCGATGGCGTCCTCGCGAAAATCTTCCAGCGCCACCACCTGAGCCAGCATTCGCGCTTCGTCCCAGTCAACCGGGCAGGCTGTCGTCGACCGGTCATACTGCCGTATGAACTCAATGCGGCAGCTTGTAATCTGAGGCGCGGGCAGGATCAGCGTATAGCGGTCGCGTACTTCGTCATAAACGATGTTGGCATCGGTGATCTGGGTCAGATCGACGCCAGCTTCAACCGCGCCTACCGCCACATGGTTGGCAAAATACCCGCAGGCGTTCAACGCTCCCTGACGTACGCCGACGTGAATATCGGCCTTGGCGAGCTGTACGTTGACGCTGACCAGTTGCCCAAGAGGCAGGACGCTCTGCACAATCGTCTGCGTTGACGTTGTCTGCGCAACCGCTGGCGGCTGAACGATGTTGGTGATGGTCGATTGCAGCGTGCCGAGCAAGGCGTTCAGACTGGTGTAACCGAGCAGAACGGGCACTAGCAGCATAACGGCCAGCACTAGCAGGCAGCCAAACGAACCCAGCAGCGCCCACAGGCATCCTTTGTTATTACGGGAAGTTTCACCAGATGCGGCATCATCAACGGGGCGAATGGCGTTTCCCGGCTCTCGCGATTCAGACATGGAACCTCAACATCTTTCAGTGTCGGCCAGCACGGACTTGCCGTGACAGCCCTACTTTTTAATACGCAACCACGGGCCTGTAAGTCTCATTGCATGGGTAACGATGGGATGGCGTGCGGAATAAATGGCAAAACTTCCCGCGCCGCCACGACAGCGGCGCTTAGACGGCGCGGGACATGGGTTTCGGTCAGGGCTAGTCGCGGCCTGCTCCCATCAAACGCAGCAGGAACAGGAAGAGGTTGATGAAATCGAGGTACAGCGTCAGCGCGCCGATGATGCTCAGCCGGGCAACCGTCGCGCCATCGGCCTGAAGCGCCGGGTCGGCTGCCATCTGCTTCAGCTTTTGTGTGTCGTACGCCGTCAGCCCGGTGAAGATCAGCACGCCGATGATGCTGATGATGTACTCCAGCGGCCCGCTGCCCAGGAACAGGTTGACGATCATCGCCAGTACCAGACCGATGAGCGCCATGAACAGATAGCCGCCCAGCTTCGTCAGGTCCATTTCGGTGGTGTAGCCGACTACCGACATCGCACCGAAGAGCACGGCGGTCGTGCCAAAGGCTGCGAACACCGAACCGACCTCGAAGTAGAGGAGCAGCATTGAAAAGACGAAGCCGTTAAGCGCCGCGTAGAGCATGAACAACGAAGCGGCAACGCCCGGTGACAGGCGGCGGATGCCCCAGCTAATGCCGACCACAAGCGCGAGTTGGGCGAACACCGAGCCGAAGACGACACCCGGGTTTGACCGGAGTTGGATCAAGGCTTCGTTGGTGTTCGCCAGAAAGGCGACTGCCGCCGTAACCATGAGCCCGAGAAACATCCAGGCGTACACCCAGCGAAGAAGCGGGCGTACTTCGGCATAAGTCAATGACGACGGTATGGCGCGTTCACCAAGCGTAAAAGACATCCGCAATTCTCCTGATAATTTTCCCACTGCTGGCGTTTCCAGCATATGCCGATTATAACCCAGAAAGCGCCGGCGTCTCCTGAATTCTGAGACGCCGGCTGAAAACCTTATTCTGTTGTCACCTGCGCCTGATCGCTGCACGCCGGGGCGCGAGTGAAGTTGCGTGCAGGTTCGACGGGCAGACACGCCGATCTTATAGCAGCGAATTCAACCCTTCGAACAAGCGGTTGGCCGCCCCGCGCGTTTCTTCCGGCGGTAGCGCATAGGAGAAGCGAATCCAGTTCGCTCCCGCTTGCGAGAAGTAAATACCCGGCACGATGGCAATGCCGTAATTTTCACCCAGATAGGTGAGCAGCCCTTCCGAATCTCCCAGATCGCCGGCCTCGATGTAGCGCGTGCAGTCGATGAAGGCATAGTATCCATCGCCCAGAACGAAGTTCACGCCCTGCTGAGGCAGGATTTCACGCAGCACCTGCCGGCTTTGCTTGATCGGTTCGATGATGGGCGCGGCTGCTTCTGTGAAACCCTTTTCGTAGGCGGCAATGGCGACGGCCTGAGAGTAATAGGCCGGAATGACGCCATGCGACGCCTGACTGACGATGTACTTGACGACCTGCTTTCCTGCCAGCAGGTGTGCGCTGCGAAGGTTGGACGCGCCCAGACTCTTCGTCAGGCCGTCGAGCACGATCAGCCGTTCGCGTTCTTCAGCGCTGAAGGACTGGAGCAGGCGGTTGATGTCTGACGGGCCGTTGTCGGTTACCCAGTGATAGATCCAGTCGAAGAGCACAAACGGGAAACCGGCTTCCAGCGCCGCCTTTGCCAACTCAACCTGTTCGTCGACCGGAATGGTGCGCCCGGTCGGGTTATCGGGAGACGTGATGACCAGCCCGGCGACTTTGCGTCCCTCTCGCTGCGCCAGTTCGGCGCAGGCTCGGATTCCCTCCGGCGTGTAACGCCAGCCATCTTCGGGACGACCGGGAGCAAGCATGACGTTCAGCCCCATGCCATACGGCCCCCAGTTGTAGCTGATCCACGGGACGCGCGAAACGACGAGCACTGACCCGACTTCGCCTGTCCCCAGCGCAATCATGGCCTGATAGGCTTTGTTCAGGCCATCGCGCCCGCCCTGCACGAAGACGATGTTTTCCGGCCCCCAGCCCGAAGCCGAATCGAGTTGCCAGTAGGCTTCGGCAGCCGCCTTGCGGAACTGCGCTGTGCCAAACGGCTGGTCATAGGCGGTGCCATGTTCCAGTTGCAGTTGCAGCGCCCGCTCCAGCAATTCCGCCGGGACGCCGGGCAGGCTGGCCCCACCATCGCCCTGTGAAGCGTCGAATGTTCTGGCGTCGGCCCCGTATTTGGTGCGGTAGGCGTTCAGGGCGTCGCGAATTAGGAACATTCGCGAGGGCGGAATTTCCATCATCTTCCGCGGATAATCGGCGACCGGAATCTGGTGCTGTGGCGGCATCACAAGCTGTGGTGCATCCAGATCGATGAGTGGCGATTGTTGTGTAGCCAAGAGTGCCTCCAGTGCAACAACTCTAGTTAGAGAAACAAAAACACCCCTGAAACGGGGTGCTGTGCCAGACGTAAGGGAACGAAACAGGGCCCCGTTTCAGCGGCAGGTCCAGCAATCAGTCATAGTGCGGGTGAAACGTAGGGCGTGGTGCAGCATCAGAGATGTCCTGTCTCGGATTACTGTCGGTCGGCACATTGTGACATATTCACAAAAGGTCGTCAATGTGCAAGCCGCCGCAATGCGCCGTCGCCTGTTCGTGCAGTATGCCAAATTCGGTCATTCTGCTTCGATCCACGACGCCTGAATAATGCCGCGCCGCCCGTTCACGCGCCACTGGTCGTCGAGTTGGTCCAGTCGCTCTCCCTGCCCTTCGGCCAGCCCGGCGATTGGATCGCTTTTGAGCGTACGCAGGAACAGAAGCGGCGCGGGAAAACCGGCCATGACCCGGCTCATGGGCGTGGTATAGGGCCAGATAGCGTCTCCAACCGCGCGCCGGTAGTTGGCATCGCCTTTCACGATTACAAGGCACGCGTTGCGCAGCAGGTTGTCCAGACGTGGGGGCAGTTCCCACAGGAAACGGCTGCTGTTCCAGAACAGATCGGGCGCGAAGCGCAGCCGTCCGGCGACAAAGGCATCCGAAAGCCGGTCCGCCAGCGCGCGCGCCGCATTACCGTGCTGGCCGGATTGAAGCAGGTTCAGGAAGTGCCAGACGTCGTGAACGGTCGCATCGCTGACGAACGTTGGGTGCATTTTCAGATGTAGAACGACCTGATCGGCTACGCCGTCGAGCAGCGTATCGGCCAGCACCAGATCCATCGCCAGTTCGGTCCCCGCATTATCGTGAATGATGTGGACCGTGCCGCGGTGGCGCAGCAGCCATTCGGCGGCGGCATCCTGATCGCCAACGAGCAGGTCATCGTCGCTCCAGTGCGCGCCGTGGGCGAGGGCGGGGGCGAAACTCAGGTCGATGCGATTGCCCCACAGCGCATCGACAATCAGCGCAGGCAGCCGCTGTTCGACCGGCAGGCTGCGTAGCGAAAGGCCGGTTTCGAGTGTCGACCACAATTTGTCGCTACGCAGTTCTTCATCTTTCTTCGGCGCAAACGGGTCGCGGTGTGTCTCCCACCAGCGCACGGCTTCGATGATGAGGCGGTAGGTATAGGTTTCGGCGAAGAACCAGTAGGTTTCGTGCCAGCGTTCTCCTGCGTGCTTGTGGTAGGCTTCTGCCCAGTCGTCATAGTCTGGCGCGGGAAGGCTTAAGGGCCGGATCACGGCGTTGCCTGCGATTTCGTCGTGCAGCCGGTCCAGCGAGGCGATCATTGGCGCGGGCAGGTCGGGGTTGAGCGCCTGAATTTCACGGATGATGGCGGGAATGCGTACCCGCATGGTGTTGTTGGCAAAGGCATTGCTGGCGTCCGTTCGGATCGGCTCCGGACGCTGGCTGGTGTCGGTCATGAACAACGCTCCAGATCGGTTGTGTGTCTACTATGCCAGTTGAGCCAGTGTACCGCAGCCGAAGCATCACTCATAATGGAGCGCCTGAATCGGCTTTTCGCCTGTGGCTGCCCAGCCGGTCAGCAGCGTAGTGACCAGTGTGATGCCGGTGGATAGCAGCAGCATGAGCAAAACCAGATCGAGTGGCAGCGGTAGGCGCACGATTTCCTCGGTCACGATCGGGATAAGCTGGACGACGACCATCGTCGGAACCAGCCCGAGAAGGCCACCCAGAAAACCGATCAAGCCGTTCTCGACCAGCAACTGCGCCAGAGCTTGCCGGCGCTTCAGGCCAATTGCTTTCAGCACACCGATCTGACGCCGTCGCTCCATCGTCGAAAGTGAAACCGTGGTCGCGATCAGCATGCTGGCGGCGAACAGGGATAGCCCGGCAATCAACAACGGCAGCGCCGCGATTTGCCGCAGCACGCGATTGATGATCGAGTCGAAGGCCGTGACATCGAGGACGACGACGCCGGGAATGGCGCGTAGCGCCTGCGAAACCGCCGGAACTGAGGCCGGCGTGACAGACGCCACGGTCAGGCTGAAGGGAAGCTCCTGTGGCACGACCTCAATCGGAGCCTGAACCGAGCCTTCGCCCAGCCCCAATGGAACCAGTCCAGCGTTTGGCCCCGGCTGCACGATGCCGATTACAGTGAACTCGCGAATGACATCGCCGATGAAATAAGTCAGCGTCGAGCCGACGCGAACGCCAAGCGTTTCCAGCACCGGATGGTTGGGAATGACGAGGTGGTATTGGCCGGCGTCTTCGGGGCCGAGTAACCTTCCGTCCATCAGCGTGCCAGAAGGCTGCTCGCCGACGGTCCGCACGCCCGTGATGACATTGAGCTGATCCAGATATAGCTCGGTCGCTACGCTACTGTTCTTGTCCAGTTCCTGCAGATACTGTGTGTTGCCGTTGATGGCGATCAACCGTCCGGTAGCAACGGCGACATCGCTGTATCCACTGACGCCGGGCAGCTCATTGAGGCGGCTTTGTACGAGGCCCTGCGTGAGCGGCAACAGCGGGACGATGATCAGGTTGCCGCCGAGCGGTTCGCTCAGGCTGGTGTAGATCAGAACACTGATGCTGCGCGACAGGATGAGCGTGCCGCTGAGCGATGCCATGCCGATGATGAACGCCAGCAGCGAGAAGGCGGTTCGCGCGCGGTGCTGGCCCAGCGCCCGCAGCGCCAGCAGGAGATGCGGGTTGCCAAGGCTTGGTAACCGGGACACCAGCCCGACGAACCACCAGAGGATCAGCCCGAACAGGCACAGCAGCAGAAAGGCCGCAATCGTGAGCAGCAATCCGCCAACGATGGGCGGAAACGGCCCAAGCCTCTCTCGCCACGATCCCAGAATGGCGTCAACCAGCAAACCGGTGATCGTGACCAGCAGGGCAAGTGTCAGTGCGGTCGGACGCCAGCCAATCCCTGCCGGAGGCGGATCGCCGCTACGAAGCAGGCGCGCCGGGCGAATCGCTGCTGCTGTCAGGGTTGGCAACAGGCTGAAAGCGACTGTCACGCCAACGCCGAGGGCGAGGCCGGTCGCCAGTGGTTCGGGACTGATGCGCCACGGAAGTTCGACGCCGAACACTGTCTCGCCGACTTCTCGCGCCAGATAGCTCAGGCCTGTGCCGAGCGCCAGACCCGCCAGACTCCCGAACAGCCCCAGCAACGCCACATAAACCATGAATAGGGCGGTGATTTGCCAGCGGCGCAAGCCAATCGTCTTCAACACGGCGATTTCCCGCGAGCGCCGCGCGATGGTGACGTACATGGTGTTGACGATGCCCACGCTGCCGATGATCAGCGCCACCAGACTGAATAACAACACGGCGCGCGAGACAAAGTCGGCAATCGCCGCATTGCGTTGCAGGACGTTGCCGATGCGGTCATAGCGCACATGCTGATCGACCAGCGCGGGGATCATCGCGCGCCAATCGTTATAGACCTCGTCGACGACGACTTCCGGGTCTTGTCCCGGCGGCAGACGCAGATAGGCGCGGTCGGCAGAGCCGGGCGTCAGGCCATAATCGGCAGCATAGTCATAATCGAGATACACAAAACTGAAGGCGACGCCGAACGGGTTATCGAGATAATTCTCGCTGGCATCCGGTACGATGCCTGTGACCGTATGCGGGTAGGGCGACGCGCCGACCATAACCTGATCGCCAACGCCGATATTCAGTTGTGTTGCCAGTTGCCGCGCCACCACAACCTGATCGGGGCCGGTAATCAGGTCGCCCAGTTCCCGACCGGGAGGGTCGACTGAGCGAATGACATCGTAGAACGGATAGACATCTGGCTGGACGAAGTAGCTGAGCGCCAGTGCGCTTCGCGCCGTTTCATCCTCGTCTGGAATCGTGACAATTTGCAACAACTGGCCGGAAAGACGAAACGTGATCTGCACATCGTGCTGTTTGGCCCAGCGCACCAGCAGCTTGGTTTCCTGCGGGCCGAAGAGCGGCTGGTTCGTGCCCGTGTTCTGCACGCCAAGCCGGATCGGGGCTGCTGCTGGGGCAACCAGAATATCACTCCGCAGGAACGCCTGCGCGTTGGCAGTCAACGCGTCCGTTAGTAGCAGGCCGAGCATCCGCAACGCCACGACCGTAGCCACACCCGCGGCGACGCTGGTCATGGCAAACAGGGCGCGCTGGCGGTTGCGGTTGATGTTTCGGAGCGCGTAGCGAAGCGCGAATGCGAGATGTGAAATCATACGGCTGCGGCAACTCTCCGCGTCATCAAGGGGGATCGTTTCAAACCGTTCCCAATCAGACTCGTGCGATTGTAAACCATTCCCCGTTCGCCTTACGAAACACTGAGAGTTGATTAAGGATTGCGCCGGCAGAGCCAGCCTGCATGACATTGTATATTAATTACAGGATAAATATAGATGGGCAGGTGTGAGGTTTGCGCTGCGCTGTCTCGCTTTGGGGATATTCCAACAGCCCGTTGCTATTCCTTCGGGCTATGTTCGCGGCGAATGCCGGTTCCTGTTGAAGAAAGCACGCAGAGGTTGAAGCGACACCGGCGGCGGAAGTGCCCGAAAACGTCACGGCACCGGGCAGGACAATCTTGTTCTCAAGCTCGGTATTTGCGAATCAGCGGCGAGCAGACCACACACAGCGAGTGGTTTCTGCGACTGGAGATCGTTGCTGCGATCGTGTGGGGTTAGGATACGCAGGCGGGCGGTGCCTGTAAAGCGCACCGCCCGCTTTTCGATTATTCCACGGTCACGCTTTTGGCCAGATTGCGTGGCTGGTCAACGTCGGCCCCGCGGTGGACGGCGACGTGGTAGGCAAGCAGTTGCAGCGGAATGACTGCGACTACCGGAGCCAGCAGGGGCGGCGTTTCCGGCAGGTAAATGACGTGGTCGGCTTTCTGGGCAATGGCTGTGTCGCCTTCCGTCGCCAGCGCCACGACGATGCCCCGCCGCGCCTTGACCTGCTCGATCTGGCTGATCATCTTGTCATACAGCGCGTCTTTGAGGGCGATGGCGACCACCGGCATGGTTTCATCGACCAGCGCAATCGGGCCGTGTTTCATCTCGCCTGCCGGATAGCCCTCGGCGTGCAGATAGCTGATTTCCTTGAGCTTGAGCGCGCCTTCCAGCGCGATGGGATAGTTGATGCCCCGGCCCAAAAACAGGAAGTTCTTGTAGCTGGCGAGCACTTCGGCCAACTGCCGGACAGCGCCATCGGTTTCCAGCGCTTGCCCGACCAGCGCCGGAAGCCGCGCCAGATCGGCAATGTGTTGCCGGATGTCGTTCGGCGCAAGCGTGCCTCGCAGCTGCGCTAGGTAAAGCGCCAGCAGATACTGGTCGACGACGCTGGCGGTGAACGCCTTGGTGGAGGCAACGCCGATCTCCGGCCCGGCGTTCATGGTCAGCGCGCCGTCGGCGATACGCATTGCTTGGCTGCCGACGGCGTTGACAATGCTCCAGATGGTCGCGCGCTTGCGACGCGCTTCTTCAAGCGCGGCCAGCGTATCGACGGTTTCACCGCTCTGCGTGATCGCGAGTACGGCTGTCGTTTCGTCGATGATGGGGTCGCGGTAGCGAAATTCGCTGCCGTAGTCAACGTCAACCTGTACCCGCGCCAGCTTCTCGAAATAGAACTTGCCTACCAGACCGCTGAAGTAGCTGGTTCCACAGGCCACAATGGCGATTCGACGCAGGCGGCGGGCTGTTGCCGCGTCGAGATTTAATTCTGGCAGGCAGATTTCCGCCTGTTCGAACATCACGCGGCCACGCAGCGTGTCGGTCAGGCTGCGGCCCTGCTCGAAAATCTCTTTCTGCATGAAGTGCGCGTACTCACCGCGCGCCGCGCCAATCGGGTCCCAGGGGATGGTATGCACGCTGACCGGTACGGGCTTCCGGCTCAGGTCGGTGACCTCATAACCATCATTCGAGATGAGCGCCATCTGCCGGTCATCGAGAAAGACGACTCGCCGCGTGTAATCGAGAATGGCCGGAATGTCCGAGGCGACAAAATACTCGCCATCGCCAATGCCCACCGCGACGCCGCCTGCATTGCCGATTCGCACCGCCACCAGACGATCCGGCTGGTCGGTAGACAGGGCGACAATGGCGTGCGCGCCCTTCAGTCGCGCGGCTGCCCGGCGTACGGCTTCGGCCAGATCGCCGTGCGCGCCGTTCGCCGCATGTGCCGCGACCAAATGCGCGATGACTTCGCTGTCGGTTTCGGAGCGAAATTGTACGCCTTCGGCCTGTAGTTCTTCACGCAGTTCGCGAAAATTCTCGACGATACCGTTATGAACGATCACAAAACGGCCATCCATGCTCAGGTGGGGATGGGCGTTATGTTCCGCCGGTATGCCGTGCGTCGCCCAGCGCGTGTGCCCGACGCCGATGTTGCCCTGAAGCGGGGCCTGTTCCAGCTTGGCGCGCAGATTGTTCAGTTTGCCGACGTCGCGGCGAAGGTGAATTTGCGCGTTATGGATGACGGCGATGCCTGCCGAGTCGTAGCCACGATATTCCAGTCGCTGCAGGCCATCAATAATCAGCGGCGCGGCTTCACGTGCGCCGACATATCCGACAATGCCGCACATAGGGGGTTCTCCTCCGTTTTCAGGTTGTTATTGGCATAGGTCTGGCGGCTACCAGTAAAAACGCCAGACAGCACCGGCGATCCAGAACACCGGGCTTGCTTGTCTTCACTGCCTGTTGCTTGTCCTGCCGGTTACCCGGCAGTTTTCGCAACACGCTTGTTCTGTACGGAGGAGGGGACATAGGGCGGTGAAGCGCCCTGGCGGCATCCGCTGATCACTCGATTTTCTCCCACCTGCTGTGGGAAACCGCCACCTCGTCACCCTGATACCTGATGTATCAGGGCCATGCGCTTTGTCCCTCCGTTACGTGGTTGCTGTCGTTGACCTCCTTTCGACCTGATAATATTGTGCAATAATTATCTTACTGTTAGGACGGACAAAACGCAAATAGTGCCGATGTCCTACAAACGGCAGACGCCCTGAAAAGGGCGTCTGCAATTATACAGGGCGTGTTGTTGGTGATTATGTTGGTGGTTGTGCCGCAATCAGCGCATCGACGCTCAGGCATTCGGCCAGCGCGCCAAACGGGCTGCAGGTTGTGAGAAAGACGACGTGCAGGCTGGCTGCATCGTCTGCAACGCTGTCAGCGTTGCCGGAAATAGCGGCCGGGTGCAGCAGCGAAAATAGAGCGGACGCCAGTATGAGCGCCAGCGCAATGACGATCAACACGCCTACTGCCAGTCTGGCGCTACCCGGAATGCTCAGACGCGCGAGCCTGCCCTCATGACGGCGAACGCCGGTTTCCATCCATTGTGTAGGGGTTGAAGCGTGTGACTGAAATGACATTTCAGCCTCCATTAAATTCTTATTGATTCTCAAGATATCACGCTTCAGTGTAATTACAAAATAAATAAACACTAAAATTTGGAAACTCTAACGGCGGCTAGGGGAGCTGGCGTTCGGTTGGTGTCAGGCTTCGACAGCCTGAGAAATCGGGGCGAGGGTGCGCGGATCGACGAATTCGAGGTACTCGGTCGTCGCCCGGCTGACGTCGCTGTAGACGCCGCGCAGGCCCGGATCGCGCAGGGCAAGCGCAAGCTGGTACATGGCTTCGTCAGTCATGGCGCGTAGAGTCTCGCGCGGGATACGCCCGCCGTCGCCAGCCTTGAAACGGAAGGGCGGGCCAAAGTTGACCTGAATGCGCGTGCGTTTTAGCCGCTTCAGATTGTCCTGCCAGCCAATCGCGCCTGAAATGGCCGCCGGAACGATGACTGCGTTGGCCTTGGTTGCGACATATGCCAGCCCGTCCTTTGGTTGTGACAGGCCGTTGAGTTGTCGCGTCCCTTCGGGCGCGATCAGAATGAGCTGCCCACTCTTGAGGAGTTCAATCGAGTTCATCAACGCTTTCCGGTCGACTTCGCCGCGGCTGACCGCGAACGCGCCCCAGAAACGCACAAAAGGGCCGATCAGCGGGTTGCGTAGATTTTCGATCTTGGTCATGGGAATGACGAACCGGTTGGTCACCGCGCCCATGCACAGCACCGGGTCTAGCAGCGAGATGTGGTTCATCATCAGAAGCGTCGGGCCAGCGTCGGGGATGTTTTCCGTGCCGCTGACGTCGACGTTCCAGAGCACCTTAAATCCCAGCGTGCGAATCAAGCCGCGCAGGAGCGAACGCCGCCAGCCATATTGCGGCTGGCGGGCGACATAGGCTTCAACGGACTGCGAAATGCTCATCCCTGCTTTCAGCTACCTTCCAGACTAGCGTTTGCGCTGTGGCTTGCCTGAGCGCCGTCCGGGCTGTGGTCTGCCGCTCTTTCCCACGTTGCTGGCGCTTTTCCGCGGGCCGCGCGCGCTGCTCTGCCGGGCTGATGTGCGTAGCAACTGCTTGATTTCCGGTGAAGGCGTCGCCAAATCCCTGACCTCTTTGGGGGTCAGTTCTCGCCACTCGCCCGGACGCAGATTGCCCAGTTCCAGCATGCCGATGCGGGTTCGCACAAGCCGCCGTACACGATGTCCGAGCAGGGCGGCCACGCGCCGGATCTGGCGCTTTTTGCCCTCGGTCATGACGATTCGCAGCGTGCTCAGATCGGTCGCGCCCTTGAGAATACGAACCGATGCGGGCGCGGTTTTGCCGTCGTCGAGGTTGACGCCGCTTTGCCATTTTTGGATCGTCTCGGCGCTTGGCAAGCCCTCGACGATCACTTTGTACGTTTTGGTGTGCTGGAAACGCGGATGCGACAGACGATGGGCGAGGTCGCCGTCATTCGTCAGCACAACCAGCCCTTCGCTATCGGCGTCGAGGCGGCCAATCGTAAACAGATGCCCGGTATGCGGCACTAGATCCATGATCGTTGGGCGCTCATCGCCGCGGTGACGCACGTTGGTCGTCACAACGTTTTTGGGTTTATTGACGGCGATGTAGATTTTCTTGTCGGGTTCAAGCTTCAGGCGACGGCCATCGACCTCGATGACGTCGGTTTCCGGGTCGGCCTGATCGCCGAGTTTCGCCAGTTTGCCGTTGATGCGCACGCGGCCCTGTTCGATCATGACTTCAGATGCGCGGCGCGAGGCAATGCCCGCCATCGCCATCAATTTCTGCACGCGTTCTTTCACAGGACCATTCCGTTTTGTGTAACAGCGCTTACGCTGGCGTCGAGCGTTCGATTATACCAGCATTCCAACCAATGATAAATCGTGTCTGAACGGCGACGCGGGCGCTCAGTCCTGCTCGTTTTCGACCAGTTTAATGCCCGTGAGCGATTCGTAGACGCTGATGATAGCGCTGTTGTCCAGCTCGCGATTGCCTTGCTCCAGCATGGCCGTGTACAACTGCTGGATGACCGCCGTCACCGGCAGAGGGATGCCGTAGGTTTTGGCCGTATCGAGCACGATGCCCAGATCCTTGTGCTGCATATAGGCCTTGAAACCCGGATTGCGGTTGCCCGCGAACAGGCGTGGCGGTTTGACATCCAGCGTCCACATTTGCGCTGCGCCGCCTTTGATGGCCTCGACAACGCGGCGGGGATCGACGCCGGCCTTCTGCGCCGTGATGAGCGCTTCTGCCAGCGACGCCATTTGCGCGGCGACGATGATCTGGTTGCAAACTTTGGCAATCTGGCCCGCGCCGCTGTCGCCTACCAGTACCCATGCCTTGCCCATGGCTTGAAACAGCGGTTCCGCCCGCCGGAAGGCGTCTTCCGGGCCGCCGACCATGATCGTCAGCGTGCCATCGCGCGCGCCGACATCGCCGCCGCTGACCGGCGCGTCGAGCGCCTGAACGCCGACCTCAGCCAGCTTTGCCGCCAGGCTGCGCGCCGTTTCCGGTTTGATGGTGCTGTTGTCGATGAAAATCAGGCCGTCGTGCGCGCCTTCAATAATGCCGTCTTTCCCCAGCACGACCTGCTCGACGTCCGGCGTGTCCGGCAGGTTCGTGAACACGAACTCGACTTGTTCGGCTACTTCGCGGGGCGATGTCGCGGGCGTCGCGCCTTCTTTGGCGAACTGGTTGACAATCTCACGACTGCGGTTATGCACGACCAGCTCGTGGCCTGCTTTCATGAGGTTGCGAGCAATCGCCGCGCCCATAATGCCCAGGCCGATGTAACCAACTTTTGCCATCGCTTGATCTCCTCGTGTGAAGTCGCAGTGTGAAAGACTTTAACGTAAAGCAAGGGCGGGAAACGAATCGCCCGGCCCGGGCTAGAGTTTCTTTGTCACCCGGAACTGGAGCGGCACGCCGGCCAGCAGCCGGGTCTGCGCCTGTAGCGTCGGCAGGGCGACGACGATCAGCGTCAGCAGCGGCAGCAGCGGGAAGCTGAGCAACGTCAGCACGCGCTCTGTGAACGTGGCCGGTCTTGGCCGGGGCGGGCGCACGATCACGTCCTGATACCAGAACACAATACCCAGAATGGAAACCAGCCCGAACGCGATCTGCAACAGGGCAAAGGTCGGGTTGGCAAAACCCATCGTCATCATTTCTTCGAGCAGCGCCGGGTTAAGCACCAGCGGTAACTGCGAACCAACCGTCATGATGATCCAACCTGCGCCGGCCAGCAGGATATCGTGCGAAATGCGGAACAGGATGTGATAGGAAGTTGAAAACGGAATTTCGGGATGTTCGAGCATCTTCGCCACCATATAGCCGACTTCCTTGCTGCCCCAGGCATGGCGCAGCGATTGCAGGTAGCGATTGCGAAAGGCATCGAACAGGGTTTCGCCGGTCGTGGCATCGGCCAGAAACGGCAGGAACACCCGCTCCAGCTTGACCTGACCGTCGCGCTGGAAGAACGCTTTGATGAACATATGCCATTCGTCGGCGATGACGTCCGGGTCCCAGTAGCCGCTGGAGTCGAGCAGTCTGAGACTGAGCGAGTAGGATGACATCGGCATGGGCGTCCACCACGGGGCTGCGAGATAGGCCAACTCCAGCGCGGTAGCATAGGCATTGACGATCCGCATCAGCGGGTTGATGTCCCAGATGTTGGCGTGATAGCGAATCGGGCCTTGCCAGAAGCGCAAATGCCGTTCCGGGTGTACGGCGAACAGGTAGGTCAGCGCGTAGAAATGGCGCGGGTGCCAGATGGTATCGGCGTCCATGGTCGTCACCAGAATGGTGTCCATGGGGTAGCCCAGTTCGTCGACTAACTTGCGCTTGATCCAGCGGGCCGCCCAGGCCTGATTGGCCGATTTGCACTGCATCTCTCCCGGTAGCCCGCGTGGGTGAACCGTGAAATAGAAATGCTCGAAACACTTGCCATAGCGGTCGCGCAGCAGCTTGGCCTTATCGACGCAGCCATCTTCCGCGGCTTCCATCGCCAGCACAATGGTGATGCGCTCGCGGGCGCGGTACTGGCGGCTGAGCAGTTCGAGCGTGCGATCCAGGATTTTCAGCGGCTCTTTATAATTGGGGATGATGACAACATGCCGCACGGCGTCCCATGGGAGCGCATCGGGCGGGGCGGATTGTTCGTACAGCGTGCACCAGTCGATCTTTTCCCACTGGCGGATTTTGCGAAGGCCCATGATGTTGGCTATCCCCGCCAGCAGGAATCGGACGGCTGAGTAGAACGCGACGATGACGGCGATCAGCAGCATGGCGCGCGGAAACGCTACCGCGCAGGCGATGCTGAACAGCAACGCCACCCAAGCCAGGCAACCGGGAATACCATCCAGAACGCGTTCGGAGATCGCCGGGGGAGGTGTGCCCGCCCAGATCGAATGTCCGACGCCCATCTGCACGTTGTTACGACGACCGCCGCTCGATTGGTACGGCACGTGTGCTTCCACTGGTTCAGACTACGACAAACCGCCTTAGAATAACACAGGCGAGCGGCGGTTCCAATTCACAAGGCGTGAACCACCGGGCGGTCGTGGTACAATCCTGCCGGTTGGATGTTATGAAAGGTCCTGAGTTCGGACATGGCAGCACGTATTCTGATTATCGAAGATGACAAAGAGGTTTCGCGTTATTTGCAACTGGAGCTTAAACGCAATGGATACGAGGTCATTACCGCCGCTAATGGCATTGAGGGTTTGCGCTTGTTCCAGAACGCAAAACCGGATTTGGTCATTCTCGACGTTGCCATGCCGTTGATGGATGGACGGCAGGTTTGCCAGCGCATTCGTGAAACGTCGGATGTGCCGGTGCTGATGATGACGGCGCACGCGGTAAGCGAGCAAGACATCGCTCGCGGGCTGGACATGGGCGCGGACGAGTACATCATCAAGCCGATTCGTCAGGTCGAGTTTCAGGCGCGGGTGCGGGCGCTGCTACGGCGTAACAAGCCGGTGGAGGATGACAGGCCGCTACCAACCAGCTATCACGACGATTATCTGTCGGTAGACCTCAACGCGCGCCGGGTTTTCATCCGGGGCGAGGAGTTGCGGCTGACGCCGACCGAGTTCAAATTGCTCGGCCTTTTCATTCAGCATCCCGGCGAGGTGTTGACGTTCCAGCAGTTGCTGGAGCGCGTCTGGGGCTTCGAATACACGCGCGAGCATCACTACCCGCGCATCTATGTCTCGCACTTGCGGCGCAAGATCGAGCCAGACCCGAAAGCGCCGACCTATATTCAGAACGAGTACGGCGTCGGCTATCGCTTTGTCAAACAAACCGGCGATTAGCGCCCGCCCGTCGCCGGTGACTTCGCGCCCTTGACGCCTTTCAGGCCGCGCTGTGCGGTCAGGCTGATGAGATTGGTCCGGTAGTTATACAGGTTGCGGCGTTTATCGGCGTGCGCTTCGCGGGCCAGTGTCACGAGTTGCTCGACCACCGCGCTCGGGCTGAGTCCTTCTGCCTGCCACAGATAAAACGCCAGCGAACCGGGCAGCGTGTTGAGTTCGTTGAGGTAGATTTCGCCGCTGTCTGGCTGGACCAGAAAGTCAATGCGCGCCGTGCCACGCCCGCCGATGGCGATGAACGCTTGCCGTGCCAGAGTCTGAATCCGCGCGGTCAGTTCCTCGCTGATGGGCGCGGGGATGATGCGCTCGGCGCTTTTCATGCCCTCGCCGCCGCGCAGGTATTTTTCCTCATAGGTCAGAAAATCGTCCCATGAAACGGGCTGTTCCAGCACCGACGCTCGAATGTCGCTGCCATTGCCAAGCAGCGCACAGTTGATTTCGACCGCGTTTTCCACCGCCTGTTCGACCATAATGCGGCTGTCGAGGTTGGCGGCGACGTCGATCGACGCGCGCAGCAGGTCTTCGGTGCTCACTTTGGCGATGCCAATGCTGGAGCCGAGCGTGACCGGTTTCACGAAAACGGGAAAGCCAAACCGCGCCACGATTTCGCTGATGATCGCGTCGGGATGGTCGTCCCATTCGGCGCGCGTAAAGCCGATGGCGTCGACCACCGGCACGTTGTACTGGCGCAGCAACGACTTAGTCACCAGTTTGTCATTGGCGACCGCCGAAGCGAGCACGCCGCAGCCGACATAGGGAATATCCGCCAGTTCCAGCAATCCCTGAAGCGTGCCGTCCTCGCCGTGCGAGCCGTGAAGCGCCGGAAACACGACGTCGATGCGTTTGATGCGGCTTTTGGCAAACAGGCCCTGTGGCAGCGGGTCGATAATCAGGCCGTGGTGCTGCGTGCTGGGCGACAACACTACACGTTTAACATCCGCCGCCCGTGTTACGTCGTCTTCGTAGTTTTTCAGGTCCAGCAGCGATGCGCCGGAGTACCAGCGGCCTTCGCGATCAATATAGACGGGAACGACCTCATAGCGCGTCGTGTCGAAGGCTTTCATGACCTGATGCCCGGTGACGACCGAGACATCATGCTCGACGCTGCGACCGCCAAAGATGACGGCGACGGTGATGGGGCGTTGTGCGCTCATATTTACTGGTCTTTCCATCTGCGCCTGAATGGCGCGCTGCAAATCCGGCACGCTTCGCTGCCACGAATTATCTCATGACAAGGAGCGTCGCGTTATTCGTATAGTCAAAACAACATGTCACGCGGTCGTCTGCACGCTGACGACATAGACGACAAAGATGATCACACTGGCGACAAGCTGAACGACGTAGCTCAAGACGTAATTTCGCGCCGCTATTTTTCCGGCCCGAACCGCGCGGCGAATTTCGCGGCCACGCGTGAATTCAACCAGCAGCGCGCCCAGCACAGAACCGATCAGCGTGCCGATGATCGGGACCGGAATCATGAACGTGCCGATCATCCCGCCGGCAAACGCGCCGATCGTGCTGAGGCAGGATAAGCTGCCTGTCCGGATGCCGAAGAAGGGTAGCCACAGGTCGCTGGCCGAGCCAAGCAGCATTACGACGGTGGCGACGAGCACCGCTGCCGGCGTCATGCGCTCGAAGCCTTCGACCACGGCGAAGATCACCGCGACCGCCCAGACCAGCACCGGGCCTGGCATGATCGGCACGAACGACAGAATCAGCGCTGCGATCATCAGCACCGCCGAAATCAGGATGAGCGTTTGCTCGGCGAGGTCCATGAGCTACCTACGATGTATAGGTGTCTGGCAAGTCGTTCAGAAACAGGACGGTATCGCCAGCGCGCAGGTTATTTTTATACCACTGCACCGACTCGGCAAGCGTTTCGACAACCTGCAACCGTTCCGGCGGAAATCCGGCGCTCAACAGCCCCTCCCGGATGGGTTTGGTCTGTTGCGGCCCGACCAGAATGACATCGGTCGCTTCTCTGGCCGCCAGCACGCCCAGCCGGTGGTTTTCCGTTTCCATCAACGGGCCTAGCTCGACCATGCCGGGCGTGATCAGCAGTCGCCGCCCATTCCGGTGCAGGCCGAGCACGCGCAGTGCGCTGGCGGCTCCGGCGGGGTTCGCGCTGTAGGCATCGTTGATGATCGTAATGCCTTCCGGCGTCACCTGCCGCACGAGGCGGCTTTCAGGGGGCTGCAATGTGCGTACCCGGCGGGCGATGTCGCGCAGCGGCATACGTTCGTGGACCGCGACCGCCGTTGCCAACAGGATGTTGGTGACATTGTGAATGCCAACGAGCGGCGTGGAAAACAATTCTGACTGGCCCAGTTCGACATCTGTCACCAGAAAGCGCAGGCCATCCAGCGTTTCCTCAATGTCCGAGGCGATGAAGCGCGGGCCGCCGGGTTTCACCTGCGCCGGATGGACTTCACGGCTAACGGCGATGCGTGTTTTCGGGTAACCGCGCTCGTACATCTGGCGCGTATAGGGATTATCCCAGTTGAAGACGGCGACGCCATCCGGCGGCAATGCCTTGACGAGTTCGTACTTGGCGCGCATGGTGTTTTCCAGGCTGCCGAAGCGCTCCAGATGTTGTGGGCCGACCTCGATCTCAATGCCGATCGTAGGTTGCGTCAGTTCCGCCAGCCGGGCGACTTCACCGGGGAAGTATGCGCCCATTTCGGCGATGAAATATTCGACGGAGTGGTCATGCGCCAGATCGTTGTTGATGGCGATGCAGATGCCCATCAGCGTGTTATAGCTTTTGGGCGTGGCATAGGCGCGGTAACGGCCGTTGAGAATGTGCGCCAGGTAGGTCTTGGTGCTGGTTTTGCCATAGCTGCCGGTAATGCCGATCACCGTCGGCCGGATTTCATCCAGCGTTCGCCGCGCCTGCTGGATGAAGCGCTCGCGTATGGCAACCTCAACGGGCGTCATCAACCAGTTGCCCAATATCAGCCACAATGGCGCAGCGAGCAGAGTCAACAACCCAAGAAAGCTGACAGCCAGAATTTGATACAGCGGGACATTCATCAGGGCGATAAAGAGGGTAGATGCTCCCACCGGCAGGACGGAGATGACAAACGCCGTGCCGAGCATGCGTTTGGCGCGTGGCGTTGCACGAAAGCGTTTTTTCTGTTCGCCCGCTGGCGGGGGATAAGCGCCGAGTACGGCTGCGCCGGCAGTCGCCAGCACGACGGTGTAAGCGCTCAGCGTCTCATAGGCGGCCAGCGACAGAACGACGCCGCCAGCCCAGGCGATGATAGGGCGCATGGGCAGCCAGTGCTCGCGCGAGCGCAGCAACCAGCGCAGGTAGCGCCCGGTCATGTATTCTTCGATCTGGTAAAAACGCGCGTGGCGGTAAATTCTCATCCACGCCCCCGCAAGCCAGATGAAGGCAATCACCGACAGGACGAGAAGAATCATACAGAGTCAAACCTTGCGACGGCGGAAACCGGAAACGGGCGATATGACGTCTGGTTCATGACGCCTGCTTGAAGAAGTAATCAAGGATATGCACCGTCTCGGATAGCCGTTCCAGATAGCTGTAGTGTCCGGCCCCGGAAAAGACGTGCAGGCCTGCGTCGGGAATCGTTTGCTCCAGCCGCCGCGCCATCCAGAGCGGTGTTTCGTCGTCGGCGTCGCCCCACAGGAGCAGGGTAGGGGCTTGTACCCGCGCGGCGTACGGCAGCAGGTCTTCATTGACAACGCGCACGAACGTTTCTCTCAGCGCGCCGGCATTCTTGTAATCCGCCGAACCGTAGCGATTTACATACCAGCCGCGCAGCCGGTCTGACAAACCTTTCATGCCTGCGCTGGCAAGGCCATCCCGCAGCGTCTTGTAAACGCCCAACCGTAACTGTCCGGCGGCGGATCGTTTTGGCTGCACGCCCGCGCTGTTGATCAGGACCAGCTTGCCAATTCGTCCGGCGTGTTCCGCGCCGATCACCAGACTGATGCGACCGCCGAACGAATGCCCGACGAAATGCGCGCGTTCGATGCCCTGATGATCCAGATAGGCCAGTACATGCGCGGCATAATCGTGCACCGACCACGCGGAAGGCGGCGGTGCGCTATCGCCAAAGCCCGGCAGGTCCGGCGCAAGCACCTGATAGCCAAGCGGAGCGAGACGCTCGGCCAGCGGCCACATCAGTTTCGCGCTTGCTCCCCAGCCATGCAGGAGCAGTACAGGTTGTCCGCTGCCTACCGCCAGATGCGTTGTTGTCAGGTCGCGCAGCGTTGTTGTGAGGACGGTTGGCTCGTTCATCGGGCGGCATTATAGCAGGATTTGAGCGCGCGCTTACAGGCTTGCGTCTGGCAATGGCGGCTTGCCGGGGGTAAAACAGTCCTGAATTTGGTTGGGAGAGGATCATGATTCGACTGTTACTCGCGCTTCTCGTGCTGGCGCTGGCCGGGCCGCTCCACGCGCAGGAAGCGGAAGTGATTTCTGCCGACACGGTCGACCGCCTGCAACCGGCCGTTCGTATCGACTTTGCCAGCGCGCCGCCGGAGGCGGGTGAGATTATCAGCGGCGGTTTTGCCATGAGCCGCGATGGAACGCGCATCGCCGTTCGTAACCGCAACAATGCCATCGTCGTCTGGTCGTCGGATGGCGAAGTGCTTGATGTCTTCAGCGTACCGGGCGCGGATGGCCTGCCGGATACCGTTCTAGACACCAGCTTCAACCGCGATGGTTCGCTGTTGGCGGCGATCGTCAGCGACGGCGCGTTCTACGCTCTGGCCGTGCGCGATCTGCGTCAGCAGGTGACGATGGTTTTGCCGTTCCTTCACTCGCCCGACGTGCCGTTGCGCGTCTGGTTCGACGCCACGGAACCTTATCTGTGGCTCGAAGTCGCGGCCGCCGAACCGGGCGAACCCGCCTATATCGCGCGGATACCGTATATTCTGCCCGTTCAACAGCTCACGGAAGCTGCGATCGTCACGCAGCCATCTGCTGCCGAATCCGATCCCGCGTCGTTCGCGCGCTTTGGACGGATCGCGCCGCCTTTCGCTGTGACGGCCAATCAGGAAGGTGAGGTCAATGTCTGGAATCTGGAGACCGGAAAGGCACTGGCGCAGGCGAAGGTCGATGGCTTTCCGGTCTTTGGCGGGTTGAACGCCGCGGCGACGCATTTGGCCTGGCGCGAACCCGACTATGCCGCGCTGCACCTGCTGAATCTGGAAACGGGAGAAGACCGCATGGTCGCCCGGCTCGATGACGACTATATCAATTATATTTTGGTCAGCCCGGAGGCCGATGTCATTCTCGGCGTTCACGTGGGCGACGAACCGATTATCGCCGCCTGGGATGTGGCCACTGGCGAGCGAACCGATCTCGGCGCGTACCGCGAATGTAGCCGGACGCCGGACATGGCGCGGTTGAGCGGTGACGGGACGACCGTCGTGGTTGGCTGCGACACCGGCCTCGATATCTGGCGCGTGCAGCCGGAGGGCGACTGACCGGCCCCGTCACATCACATACCTGTCGCCGGTTCAGCCACTTCGCAGCCCGGCCAGCGCGACGGCGATCTCGCCGCCGACCCGCGCGTTATTCTTCAGCAGGGCGACGTTGGCTTTGCGCGACTGCCCTTCGGTAAGCGCCGTTACGCGTTCGAGCACAAATGGCGTAACCGCTTTGCCGTGGATGCCCTGTTCATCGGCCTCGCGCGTTGCAGCTTCGATAGCGCGCTCGGCAGCATCAGCCGGGAGTTCATCTTCTGCCGGCACGGGAACGGTGAACAGCAGCCCGTGCCCGGCGTTCAGTCGCAGCGCCGCGTCGATGATGCGCGCCGCCTGATCCGCCGTATCGATGCAGGCGTCGATGGGCAGGCCGCTGCTACGCGTATAGAAAGCCGGGAGTGTGTCCGTGCCGAAGCCGATCACCGGCACGCCCTGCGTTTCCAGAACTTCAAGCGTTAGCGGCAGGTCAAGAATCGATTTCGCGCCAGAGCAAACGACCGCGATGGGCGTTCGTCCCAGCTCGATCAGGTCGGCGGAGACATCAAACGGGTGGCCGCGGTGCACGCCGCCGATCCCGCCTGTAGCGAAAACCCGGATGCCGGCCATGGCAGCGACGATCATCGTGCCGGCGACCGTCGTCGCGCCGTCCTCGCGCAGCGCGACTGCCAGCGCCAGATCGCGGCGGCTGCACTTGCGAACTGTGCCTCCGGGTCTCTGAGCCAGATATTCGATTTCGCCTTCGGTCAGGCCGACGGTGATGCGTCCTTTGAGGACGCCGATGGTCGCGGGCAGCGCGCCTGCCGCCCGCACCGCCTGTTCCATCGCCAGCGCGGTTTCCAGATTGGCCGGATAGGGCAGGCCATGCGTGATCAGGGTCGACTCCAGCGCGACAACCGGGCGGCCCTCGTGGAGCGCGTCTCGTACGTCGTCTCTGAAATGCAGATCAGGGTGTGGAGATGTCTGTGTCATGGGGTTTCCTTTGTATAACACGCCTGAGTTTAGCCGATGACTCCGGTTTTTGGCGAGAGAAGAAGGCGACGCGGCGGGCTATTGAAATGCGAAATGATAGAGTATAATAGTCCCGTTCCGTGACTGTGGCGGGGAAGCCTATGCAAACGACACCGGCGGCTCAGTTGGAAGCGGCGCGAGAGCGCCATCGCACCGAAACGAGGCGGGAAATTCTGTTACCGGCTGTGCTTGGGCTGGGCGTTCTGGCGCTGGCGATTGTAGCCGTTCTGGTCTTTGCCAACCGCAACCCGCAGATTTCCCTGATTGCGGATTTTACCCTGAGCCTGCTCGTGCTTTGCCCGGCAGCGCTGTGTATGCTGCCGCTGGCGCTCGGCCTGGTGGTTGCCGCGGTGGGCATGAACCGGGTCCATGACTGGGTTGACGACAAATCCGGCGCGGTAGTGCGCGGGTCGTACAGTCTCAACCGGCGGATTGACCGCATCATGGACAAACTGGGCCGCTTTGGCGTCGAGTTTGGCGCGCGGGCCGCGCCTCTGGAATCACAGGTCTTCAGTGCATTTGATCGCCCATCGGGAACGGTTGAAACCGAGGTAACCTATGAACCTACTGCAACGCAACGCCGGCAATCCGTCGGAAGACCTGAGCAGCGTGAGGACTAAGGCGCTTCTACTCGGCGCTGTAGTCGGCGCTGCCTTTGGCGTGTTGTCCGGCTATCTGTACACACGGGCTGCCGAGGAAGATGTCTCCCGGCTGGGCCACGCGCAGCGTATTTCGACAGGTGAAATTCTCGGCCTTGGGCTGGCACTGCTGGGGATCATCCGGCAGGTCACCGAAATGGGCAAAGGCCCCGATCGTTCAAAGAAACGCTAGCTTCAGCTCAGGAGGCGCCAATGTGCGGGCGGTTTACCCTGACCGCTGATCCGCAGGTTATGCGCGACATGTTCGGCCTGACGACCGTCCCTGAGGGGATTGAGCCACGCTATAATGTCGCGCCTACACAGCCGGTCGCGGTTATTACCAATGAAGATCCAACAACGCTGACGTTTCACCGCTGGGGGCTGGTGCCATCGTGGTCGAAGGATATTGCGATTGGTAACAAGCTGATCAATGCGCGTGCCGAAACCGCGCACGAGAAGCCGTCGTTTCGGGCTGCCTTCCGGCGCCGGCGCTGTCTGATCCCGACCAACGGGTTCTACGAATGGCAGACGGCGAATGGCGACAAACGACCGCATTTCATCTATCTGCGCGACGAACCGGTGTTTGCCTTTGCCGGCTTGTGGGAAATCTGGTACAGCCCGGATGGCGACGAACTTCGGACCTGCACCATTCTGACCACGGCGGCCAATGACCTGCTGCGCCCTCTGCACGAGCGCATGCCGGTCATCCTCAAGCGTGAAAACTATGCCGACTGGCTGGAACCGGGAGAAGCGCCAATCGAGGCGCTCATTCCGCTGATGAAGCCATATGACCCGGACAAGATGGCGCTGTATGAGGTGTCGCGGATGGTGAACCGGGCTACGGTTGATACACCGGAGCTGATCGAACCCGTGGCGTAGCACCGTCTTTCGAGTGGGAAATGACTGCCCTCATCCGGCAAATACGTTCTGGATGAGGGCTTTTTTATGCTCCCGGACCTTTCATACGCCGGTCGATCAGATCCTTGAACGGGTCTTCACCCGGCTTGATGCGAACTTCACGACCGCGACCGCCGGGTTTCTGCTCGCCGATGATGCCCAGTTGTTCGAGCAGGTCCATAATGCGGGCTGCCCTTGGATAGCCAAGTCCCAGCCGGCGCTGGATGAGCGAGGCCGATGCTTCGCCTTCGGCGATCACAAGGCTAATGGCTTCTTCGAGCATCGGGTCGGTTTCAGCCAGAAATTCCCTACGCGTCAGGCCTCGCTCCCAGGGGCCGATGCCGACATCTTCGACCTTGCCCTGCTGCATCTGGATTTCGTGCCAGTTTTTCCAGTAGTCGACGATGGCGCGCACTTCATCGTCGGAGACATAACAGCCCTGCACGCGCCGGGGAGCGGCGGCGTCGGAAGCGTGGAACAGCATGTCGCCCTTGCCCATCAGCGTTTCCGCGCCGCCTGTGTCCAGAATGACGCGGGAGTCCGTGTTCGACGCAACGGCGAACGAAATTCGCGACGGGAAGTTCGCTTTGATAAGCCCGGTGATGACGTCCACGCTTGGGCGCTGCGTCGCGACCACCAGATGCATGCCGACGGCGCGGGCCATTTGCGCCAGACGGGTGATGGTCTTTTCGGTTTCATCGGGACGGGTGAGCATCAGGTCGCCGATTTCGTCAATCATGATGACGATATAGGGCAGGTACTCGTCTTTACGCCGGCGACCAAGACGCGCGTTGAAGGTGTCGATATTACGAGCGCCGTGTTCTTCCAGCAGCTTGTAGCGGCGATCCATTTCGCGCGTGCACCAGCGCAACACACCGATAATGCGGTCCTGATCGGTTTCGACCGGGCCGAGCAGGTGTGGAATGCCGTTGAAGCGGCTTAATTCCACCATCTTCGGGTCGAGCATGACCAGACGCACGGTTTGCGGCGTGTTGTGCAAAATGAGCGCCGTCGCCATGGCGGCTATCGCGACGGATTTGCCCGATCCGGTTGTGCCGGCGATCAACAGGTGGGGCATCGCCGCTAGATCGATGATGAAGGGCGCGCCGGAAACATCGCGACCCAGCGGCACGAGCAGCGGCGAGCGCTTCTTGTTGACCTCATCCTGAAAGGCTTTGCTTTCATAGACGGAGCGCAGGGCGACCACGCTTGGATTGCGATTCGGCACTTCGATACCGACGTAACTGTGTCCCGGAACCGGCGCTTCCACACGCAGGCGTTTGGCTGCCAGCGCCAGCGCGAGGTCGCTGGAAAGCGACGCGATTTTGCTGACGCGCGTGCGACTCATGACGGTTTCGCCGTCTGCGCCGGTTGTCTCGCGGAAAGGCTGTACGGCATACTGCGTTACGGTGGGGCCGACCTTGACATCGACCACATCGACGTCGATGTCGAATTCCAGCAACGTATTCTCGATCAGCACGACGTTGCTGTTGATCTCAAGCTCGTCAGGCAGGTTGAGTTCGATATCGCGCAACAGTTCGAGCGGCGGCAATTCCGGGTTGCGCCGGAGATTCGCCTTCGCTTCTTTCATGCCTTCGACGGTGAAGTAACGCTTGATCCGCCCGTCCGGTCGCTCCACCAGCATGAAGCCGTCTTTGCTCTTTTTGCCTGTTAGCGTGCCGATTGCGTTGAAACGCGCCAGCCTGTCGGCCTGGTCAAGCAGCGCGTCGGCGTTGGCTTCTGTTTCGGGCGCTGCCTGCTGTTGCCCGGTTATGTCTGGCGGTTGCGCGCCGGGACGGAGCGACGGCGGCAGGTTTTCCGGAGCTCGCCGGATACGAACGATCGGCGTCGGCGGAAGGCGTTTCGCAGCCTGGGGGTCTTCCAGCGCCTGCAACGCGCCGCCCAGTGGATCGGGCTGCAGCTCGGCTCTGGCCGCCCGGCGCAGCACACGGGCGCGCTCGGCGGCGTCGAGCATCTGTATGCCGAAGTTTTCGAGCCTGGCGGTCACCGTTTTGAGTGTGTGCTGTACGGCGGCGCTGCGTAAACCGAAGATAACGCCCAGCGCCAGAATGAGCAGCAGGCCATAGACGATGATGGCAATGATCGTGCCGAATAGCCCCGAAACCAGCGCGCTCAGCGCCCAGCCGACCAGCCCGCCGCCCTGACCGGCGCGCGCCAGCGCCCGCAGTTCGTTATCGCCGCTGAAGAGATGAAACAGGGCCAGCGTCGATAGAAACGCCACTTCCAGCGCCAGCACGCGGCGCGTTGGAAAGCGGATGACGATGCCGAGTTTGGGCAGCATGATAATGACGCCGAGCAGCAGAATGCCTGCCGAGATGAGCACGCTGCCCCAGCCAAAAAGCGACGTCAGCGCATTCGACCACGCGGCGGCAATCGTCGCGTCGGACGAGACGTTCAGCAGCGACAGGAAGGAGACGACGCCGAAGACGATTAGCACAATAGCGACGATCTCATCGCCCCACGGCGGCAGACTGTCGAGCAGGCGCTCCCAGAATTCCGGCTTGACGGTATAACGATCCACATTTGCGCCGCGCAGCGAGGCGGCGGTTGAGGTTTTGTTTGCGGGTGTTCGATTTCCGGATTTCGACGGCGTTCCGGCGCGACTGGCCGTCTTACCGCCGTTCGATTTTTGCGTCACGAAACGATACGCCCCTGATACTTCCGTTAACAAACAGCTCAATAATCATAGCATCACATTGGCCGTATCGGTGAGGCATGTTGCAGAATGATGAGAGGCCGGTCTTATCCCGGCCTCCTGATGAACTTGTGCGATGCGTGGGTTGCGCTCAGGTGAGCGCGCGCAGGCTCAGGCCCAGACGGCGGTTACGCCCGTCAATGCTCAGAATCCTCGCCCGTACCTGCTGGCCTTCGGAAACGACGTTGCGCGGATGAAGGAAGTGGCCCTCGGCCAGCTCGGAGACGTGAATCAGGCCTTCCAGACCTTCTTCGATACGCGCGAATGCGCCGAAATCCACGACGTTGGTGATGACGCCCTCAACCATTTCCCCGATGCGATAGCGGAGATTAACGGTTTCCCACGGGTCTGGATGCATACGTTTGATGCTGAGCGCGATTCGGCCTGCTTCGCGGTTGACGTCGAGCACATAGGCCTGCACTTCCTGCCCGCGCGTGAGAATGTCCGCCGGATGCCCGACGCGCCCCCAGCTTAACTCGCTGATATGGATCAGGCCTTCCAGCCCGCCAAGATCGACAAAAGCGCCGAAATCACACAAATTGGTCACAAAACCCGTCACCGTGTCGCCGGGACGAAGCCGGTGCAGGATGCCCGCACGTTCGCCGGGCCGGGCTGTCGCCGCGCGCTCGGAAAGAATGAAACGGTTCTGATCGGGATTAAGTTCGATAACGCGCAACCTGAGCGATTTCCCGACACGTGCGGCCAGCGCATTCCGGCGGGCGATCTGGTTTGTCGTGGCCGGAAAATCCACCAGTTGGCTGGCGGGCACGAAGCCGCGCAGACTCTTCCACTCGACCAGAAGGCCACCACGGTTGAAGCCGGTCGCAACCAGCTCAATGACGCAGTCTTCTTCCATGATGCGTCGCATCTCTCCCCAGTCTGCCGCGCTGGGGCCATCGGGGCCGGCTGCATTACGGTCGGACGTGGTAGCCGTTTCCTCTTCAAGCAATGGTTGTGGGTCGAGGAAAGAGGAAGGCTCGGGTTCAGAGGTTTCGGCAAATTCCCCTTCACGTAACAGCGCCGCCCAGTACGCCTCGTCGGGCGGCGGAGGAGGCGGCGCAAGCTCACGCCGCTGCAAATTGGTTGACATGCCATTCCCTCAAAACTAACAATAAGTTACCGTTTGCGGAGGCGGGCCGGCAGTACAAAATATCGAGTTTGAAGCAATTGCTGCAATTGTGAGTATAACATTAACGCGGCGATTTGCAAAAGCCGGATGAGGGAATTTCCCCGTCTGATCGAAAGGAAAATGCGCCGTTCTGGCCCGCTAACGACCGCGACGTTCGTGCGCTTGCTCAGGTTCGATGGCTAAGCTGGCAGCAGGCTCTGCTGGCCCTTCGGAGGGCGGCGAGGAGCTTTCCGGAGTGCCATTCGCCTGACGGCTCAGATATTCTTTTTCCATCCGTATGATCGTATCGGCCAGGTTCTGAATGGCCTGATTCTGCTTGCGATACAGATCAGGCTCGCTGAGCGCAAGCCGGGGCGCGACTTCTCGAACCTTGGCTTTTTTTACAAAGCGCAGTTCGAGGATGTTATAAAGCGTCCACTCCGGGCTGGTCATCTTGCGCTCGCCTTCGGGACGCTGGTTTTCGATGGCGCGCGCCAGTACCGAACGGAGCGCGCGCGCCGGGTTCTGTTCGTTTTCCGCTAGCGCCTTGCGCACGATGTTCAGTTCCAACAGGCGGCTGCTTGTCAGCCCTGGGCCGCCCCAGTAATGCTTCAGCGCTGCCTTCACCTGTTCGACAAACTGTTCGCGGTCGGCGAAAAATTCCGGCTCTCGCGTGGCTGTCCGTCCAGGCTTGAATTCCACATTGGCCGCGCTGCGGCGCGTCAGGTTGATCTGTGGCAGCAGGCCCTCCAGCGCTGCCAGAATGTCGCTGTGCAGCCGCATGTCATCGAGCGTTTGTTCCGCGCGCCGCACGTACACGCGCAGCATCTGCCATTCGTCCGGCAGCAGGTCGATCTCGGCCGAGCGAGCCTGCACGCCCAGACAGCCGATCAATACCTGAGCCTTGCGCGTGTCACCGGCGCGCGTGCTGTAGAGCGGTACGATCCAATAGGAATGCCATTGATGAACGGCATTGCCATCGCTTTCAAATAGCGCGAGCAACTGCTCGCGCTCTTCCTCCAGCAGCACGGTCGATGGCTTGGTCGGCCCGACCGTGGCTACCAGTTCAGGGCTGGCGTCGCTCAGATCGGCGACGAACGCGGTGTTGACGCGCAGATAGTCGCAAGCCGCTGCCAGATTGGCTTCCAGAAGCTGTATGAGGTCTGCGCGGGTGAGCAGGCGCTCGCTCAGGTTTTGCAGGCGGTCAAGCTGCTCGTAGTCGTCGTCGGTATAGACGAGTTTTCGCTCCAGCCAGGGTAGGGAGAGGGCGGTGAACCACTGCCATAACAGGACGACGGCGACCACGGCGAACGGCAGGAAAGCCTGCCCCGGCAGGCCGAGAATGCGCGTGGCTGGTGCGACGAACAGGATGGTCCCCAGCGCCAGCATCCCGGTTGCCGGGCCGCGCATCAGGAAGCGCAGCAGCTCGACTTTCACCACCCGGTCGGGAACGCGCGACCCGAAGAACGAAAGCGGGTAGGCCAGAAATAGCAACATCAGGATGACGACGATGTTGGCGATGTTGACCAGCAGCAGACCGAGGGTTGAAAACTCGTCGCCGGGCGGGATCAGAACCGCGAACGGAAAAGTGCCGATGGCCGGCGTTAGCATGGCGAATTGCAGATAGCCCATGCGCCGCCGTGTGTTTCGCGTCAGGCAGCGCTGGCGCGCGCGCTGGACATTGGCGAACGCCACGAGTACGGCGACGGCAAAGTAGGCCGTGTAGACCGGGAAGAGCGGGCCGGCGCGCATGCTGATCCACTGCCCATAGGGAATCAGGCGAATCAACAGGTCTGAGAACGCGGCCAGCAGCAGGAACACGGTGCTGAGCAGATAGAGCGCCTTGCCGATGCGCCGCCTGCGCCCGCGAGAGGGGAGGCCGGTCGTCGCCAGCAGCGCGTCGGACAGATGGAACATGGCCGCCGGCATATAGCCGATCCCGATCCACTGCAATCTCAGGGCGGTTTCGTAGGTCTGCCGGCTTGGTTCCAGCAGGATGAAGACATCGACAACATACGTCGCGGTAACGCAGGCGAGCAGGATGCCGGAAGCCCGCGCTACCCGGTCGTTCAGGTTGCGCGTCAGGTTATACAGCAGCAGCGATGCGGCCATGATGACGATGGCCGACGCCAGCGTTTCATTTCCGAGAATGAGAAATGAGTTCAGCAGTCCTTCCACGATGTTGCCTCAGGCTAGCGCAGGGACTGGCTGAAGAAGACGGCGATGTCCTGGTTGAGAAAGTAATGGTCGTTGAAGCCGCAGAAGGAAAAGCCGGCCGCCTGACAGAAGGTGATGCCGGGGTAGTTCTTGGTCTGTACTTCGACCATTAACTGCCACAGATCATGCTCGCGCGCCCAGTTCCGCGCCACTTTCAACAGACGTGTGCCGATGCCGTGCCCCCGGTACTCGCGCGCCACCAGCAGGTCGTGAATGAGCGCGATGCGGTGAGGCGGCTGGTTGCTCATCGTTAGATAACCGAGCACTTCATCGGAGTCGCGATCCTGCGCGACCAGAAAGCAATGATCGGCAGGCAGCGCGGCGCGAAGCCGGTGTTCATCGACCGGGTATTCGAGCTCGATTTTGCGCGGCAGGTTTTCACGCTTGAAGCTGGCCTGCCACTGACCGACTTCCTCAAACAGGGTCATCTGCCAGACGCACTCGGTTTCGTAGCGGCGATCGAGCGCCAGACATTGCTCGATGTCGCTTTCCAGCGCGTCGCGAATCACAACACTGAATGTCGTTGACATGAAGATAACAACCTTGCCGTTAGGTCAGGTAGGCGTCGCCAAACGTGCCGCTGATCTGTACCTCGACCAGCGGCGCGTTGGGGTCCGCGTCCCGCGAAACATAGACGCCGGGTTCTACCTGCTCGTAACGGGTTTCATCTACGTGAACGCCGAATAACCGCCCGGCTTTGGCGCTCACTCGCGCCAGAACGCCGTCCGGTGTGGTGACGTGGATATTGCCGAGCGCAGAGCGCAGGTGGATGGCCTGAAGCGTTTCGCGCGGGCAGGTGAGCCGGATATCTCCAACGCCGGTCGCGATCACCGCGTCGGAAACGATCAGGCCGGTGAGATCAAGGCGTACCTGGCCGAGGCTGGTACTGATGAACAACTGCCACGGCAGATCATGCGCCAGACCGAATTCCCAGTCGTTAAACGACAGCCAGGGAGTCGCCGCGCGATCCATACGCAGGATTGCGTGTGTATCCGTTACCTGAAGATCGGGGCGGCTGTCTGCCGCGAATTGCCCGGCAATCAGCCGGCCTTCGCGCTGCAGGGCGCGCCCGTTGATGTCAATTTCACCTGCGCTGATTTCGACAGTCGCCGATTCGACGCTGCCCCGTGTGATACCAAACGGGCGGCCTTCGGAACGCGGGATCACATCGCCCCGGATGAGGACATGCGCTCCGGCTATAACGAGCAAGAGCGGCCACAACGCGGTAAGGTTGAAGCCGCTCAGCAGGAGAAAGTTATTCAGCAACAGCGCAATTCCGGCGGCGACGAGCACTAAAGGCCACAGCAGCGGCCGGCGCGTTCCTCTGGCTCGCAAGTCACGTTACTCCTCATAGAGATAATCTCTGAGGATAACGTGCGCCGACGATTGGCGCAACCGGTTCAGGGCCTGGGCCTCAAGCTGGCGCACGCGTTCGCGGGTCACGCCGATGGCCTGGCCGACTTCTTCCAGAGTATACACGCGGCCGTCTTCCAGCCCGTAACGCAGGCGCAGAATTTGCGCCTCACGCGGCGGCAGGCGGTCGAGCGCGGCATTAATCTGCTCGTGCAGCAGTTGCGTTGTCACCTCTTCCACCGGGGCAGGGCTGTTGACGTCTTCGACAAAATCGCCGAAGGTCGAGTCGCCCTCGTCGTCGATGGGTGTTTCCAGACTCACCGGACGCCGCGCGATTTCCAGCAGATTCTCAATCTTATCCGGTGTCGTATCCATAGCGGTGGCGATTTCGTCAATCGTCGGTTCGCGGCCTAGCTCCTGCGTGAGCTGAAGCTGGATACGTCGCATCCGGTTCAACTGGTCGCCCATATGTACCGGCACGCGAATCGTGCGCCCCTGATCGGCAACGGCGCGGCTGACGGCCTGACGAATCCACCACGTCGCGTAGGTGCTGAATTTATGCCCGCGCTGGTATTCGAACTTGTTGGTCGCGCGGATCAGCCCGATGTTGCCTTCCTGAATCAGATCCAGAAACGGAACACCTCGACCGATGTATTTCTTGGCGACGCTGATGACCAGACGCGCATTCGCGCGGATCAGGTGTTCCTGTGCATCCTCGCCGTCCTGAATGATTTCTCGCAATTCATAAATATCATCCAGTGGCAGGCTGTCGCCATGGCGCTCCAGCATCTCGCGGGCAGCTTCGGCTCTTTCCATTCGCTTGGCAAGCGCGACTTCTTCCTCTGCCGTCAGCAGCGGCACGCGCCCCGCTTCCTTCAGATAGAGGCCGACCACATCATCACTGTCGAGCGCCTGCTGGTAGCCCGCGTCCTCGACCAGATCGTGCTGCATCCAGGCGAGGGTTTCCTCTTCATCGAAATCGATATCGATGTCCGCTTCGTCTTCGAGTTCCCGGCGGCGCGAAGGCACAAGCGTTTCTTCGATGCTGTCTACAGACTCGGCCTCGGTCGTCGGCACGACATCCACGCCGGCTTCCGCCAGTTCCTCAAGCAGATCGTCGAGTAGCGTTACATCCCGCTCTGCCTCTGGCATCAGCGCGAGAATGTCATCATAGGTGACCACGCCCTTCGTCTGCGCGCGCTCCACCAGTTGGTTTCTGATTTCTTCTTTGCTTACCATTCGTGTCAGCATATCACCACACGTAGTTACTCTGCCAACTTCAAGGATTGTGGCGGCGTCTAATAATACAGCCGCCGGAAACGAAGGGCGCAACGGAAATTTTCCCGCATCGGCCTGGCAACAGCGCCCTTTTCATCGATACAAGTTATGCTATACTCGGAACGAACGCTCTTGACACTCGCGGATTTGCCTGCAAGTGTCGAGCGTGTTCACGCCGCTTCGATAAAAACGGGTTCTCACAACTGCAGAACCCGATCCCATAAGTTGGCGGCGCACCGTCGAGCCCCGTTAGTAAGGAGTTTGCCTGCCCTCACTAATCAGGTCCTGCCACCAACCCGAGGCTTACCCACCGCGCGCAGATGACTGGCTGCGTGCGCCATAACCCTGGCAGGGCGGGACGTCTCGTAAATGATGACGCAGGACCGGATGAATGACGAGTTTTAGAGGCAGGCTTCCTGACCGGCGCGCGGCCAAGCAAACCGTCGACGCTTAACGTACCACTAAGCGTAACGTGCTTTGTGCTGCCTGTCAAGCAACACCTTACTCCAACACTATAGCTGTAGTATAGCTGTTTCTCATAAGAATAGCATGTGAATCACCGTTGCTGTACATAAGCGTTTGCTGATAGCTGTGCTTCCAGTCAGTGCCGGCCAGAAGCATACTTTTTTGTTGACAGCCCGGGGGCAATTGAGTAGAATTCACACGCTTTCGAGTTCAGGCCAGCTTGCAGAACCGGATATGGGTTTCAACATCCCGTCACTATCAAGCTATCTGCGTCGCCGTAGCCGTCGCCCGCTGACCCGTGAGGTTCAGGTGGGTGTTTTGCGTTGGGGCGGGTCTGAACACTGACGCGAACCGGCAAAGCGAAATCGTACCCCCTGACCTCGAACATGAAGGCAGGGGGTTTTTTTTGGCCGCACGACCAACACTGAAGGGGCGTACATGGACAAGATTCGCGTGGGAGTCTACGGCGCGTCCGGCTATGCGGGCATGGACCTGATCGATATTTTAAGGGGGCATCCGGCGGTCGAGCTGGTGTTTGGCACGTCGAACACCTACACCGGCCAGTCGATTGCCGGCACTGATTTGAGCTATATTCCGCATGAAGCAGCGCCGTATGCAGATACGGATGCGGTCTTTCTGGCCATGCCACATGGCGTTTCGGCGCAGCTTGCGGCGAAGGTCGCTGCCGCCGGAGTCAAAGTAATCGACCTTTCGGCAGATTTGCGTCTGGATACGGCGGAGGCTTACCAGCGCTGGTACAAGCACGAACATCCGCACCCGGAACTGCTGTCCGCGCCTTATGGCTTGCCGGAGATCAACCGCGCAGCTTTGCGCGGGGCCAACATTGTCGCCGCGCCGGGCTGCTATCCAACGACAACGCTGCTTGGCCTGTACCCGCTGCTGGCGGCGCGCGCGCTCGCGCCCGGTCGCCCTGTGATCGTGGACGCCAAATCAGGCGTTTCCGGGGCGGGACGCGAGCCAAAGCCCAATACCCACTTTGTCGAGGTTTTTGGCAACCTGTCGCCTTACAACCCGGGACGGGCGCACCGTCATGTTGGGGAGATCGAGCAGGAGATGGCGAAGCTCGACCCGCGCGTGGGTATGCTCATTTTCACGCCGCATCTGCTGCCTGTCGATCGTGGCCTGATGGCGAGCATTTATGTCGAGCTGGACGAGGGCCACAATGCGGCAGACGCGCAGGATCTTTACGCGGAATGCTATGAGAACGAACCGCTGGTCAACGTGCTTCCGGCGGGCCAGCAGGCGACGCTGCGCCACGTCGTTCGCAACAATACCTGCGCCATCAGCCTGACGCCGGTCGATGATCGTTTTCTGCATATCACGAGCGTGACCGACAATCTGCGGAAAGGCGCGTCGGGGCAGGCGGTGCAGTGCTTCAATCTGATGTTCGACCTGCCTGAAACGACCGGGCTGCTTTAGGACGAATGGCGGCGATTGGCGATGAGCGAACAGACAACCCTGAAGCCCGTTGTCATTAAGGTGAGCGGGCATGAACTGGATGATCCGGCCTTTCTTGAAGGTTTGGCCGGGGCGGTTGCGTCCCTGAATGAGCCGGTTGTTGTCGTTCACGGTGGCGGCAAGGAGATTTCGACATTACAGCGGCGCATGGGGATCGAGCCGCGTTATGTCGATGGTGTTCGGGTGACCGACGCCGAGTCGCTGGCGTTGGTTGAAATGGTCCTCTGCGGCATCATCAACAAGCGGCTGGTGCGGACGTTTCTCGCTGCCGGAGTCGACGCGCTTGGCCTGAGCGGTATCGACCGCGGGCTGGTGCGCGCCGAAAAGATGCGTTCCAACGGGCAGGATATGGGCTTCACCGGGGAAGTGACCGCCGTGCGCGCGGAAGTGTTGACCGCACTGCTTGAGAAGGGCGTGACGCCGGTGCTGGCTCCCATCTGTCTTGGGCCGGACAGCGCCTATAACGTGAATGGCGATCATGTAGCCGGCGCGGTTGCCGGGGCGATTGGCGCAAGCCGGGTTGTCTTTTTGACCAATGTTGAAGGCGTGCTCGTCAACGACGCAGTGGTTCCGGAGCTGTCGCCGGAACAGGTGGAGTCTTTGATCAACGACGGGACGATTTTCGGCGGCATGATTCCCAAAGTCCGAACGGCTCTTGGCGCTCTGGAAAGCGGCGTTCCGCGGGCGGTGATTACCAACCTGGCGGGACTGCGCTCCGGGGGCGGAACAGCCTTTCAGCGGGAGGTCACCGTTGAGCGAGAATCCACCCACAAAACAGGAGAAAACGGCTGAGGCGCTCATTGCCGAGTTGTATGCGCTGGTGCGAGAGCTGCATAGCAAAAAGCAGGCCGAAGGCATCATCGCTTCGTTTGAAGCAGTTTTGAGATCGAATGAGAATGAGGCGGAACGGGTAAACATCGCCGAGCATTGGCGCGACTTCTATCGCCTGCGGAAGTATCGCCGCTTAATGCGGCGCAGGCGACCGACCTATCAGGAGCGGATGACGCCCTGTTCGGCCTGCGGATATCCGATCTCGCACCGCCACCACCTCTGGGATGTGGCGACGCACGGAGAAAACATGGTCACGATCCAGCTTTGCCCGAATTGCCACGAGTTGCAGCACCTGATGTACAACGCGCTCGTGCGCGATTCGGTCTACAGCCAAAAGCTGGCGCTGCACGCGCTGAAGTCGCCGCGGGTGGCCCCTGAAACGGCGATCAAGGTGCTGGAATGGTGCCGCGCGACGATCCGCTATGAGGCAGACAACGGCTGGATCGAGCGTTTCCGCACGACCGACGAGTGGCTGGATCAACGACTTGGCTGGTCGGATTATCTGAAAAGTCACCAGTTAGCGGCCAGTCATTGATATCCCGGCTGCGATCTGGTGGAAAAGTTTATTACCTGAGATAAAAGAGGAGCGCATGGCAACCGCAACGGAAACAAATCTGACCCAACACATCATCGGTCTGGAGCAGGAATACATTGTCCAGTCGTACAAGCGGCCGCCGTTTGTGCTCGTGCGCGGCGAAGGCGTAACGGTGTACGACGCGGAAGGCAAGGCGTATCTGGACTGGGTTGCGGGCATTGCCGTCAATGCGCTCGGCTATGGTGATCCGCAACTGACTGAGACAATCCAGCAGGCCGCGACCGGGCTGATTCACCTGAGCAACCTGTATTACACCGCGCCGCAGGCCGAGCTGGCCGCGCTTTTGGTCGAACGGTCGTTTGCCGACCGTGTGTTTTTCTGCAACAGCGGCGCGGAAGCGAACGAAGGCGCGATCAAGTTCGCGCGGCGCGTTGCCTATGACAGCGGGCAGCAGGACAAGGTCGAAATCGTCTGCTTCAGCAATGCCTTTCACGGGCGCACGCTCGGTACGCTGACGCTGACGCCGAAAGAAAAGTATCAGGCTCCGTTCCGTCCGCTGCTCTCCGGTGTACATGTCGGCGAGTACAACGACATCGCCAGTGCCGAAGCGCTGATCGGGCCGAAGACCGCTGCCGTTATCGTCGAACCGGTGCAGGGTGAAGGTGGTATCCATGTGGCGACGCCTGAGTTTCTCCGCGCGCTGCGCGACCTGTGCGACCGTCATCAGGCGACGCTGATTTTCGACGAAGTTCAGTGTGGCGTCGGGCGAACCGGGACGCTGTGGGCGCACGAAGCCAGCGGCGTGACGCCGGACATCATGACGCTGGCGAAGCCGCTGGCGGGAGGTCTGCCTATTGGCGCAATTCTGGCGACAGAAGCCGTTGCCAGCCATATCCATCCCGGCGATCATGGTTCGACGTTCGGCGGCGGCCCGCTGATCACCACCGTGGCCAAACACGTGCTTGAGCGCGTGAGCCAGCCCGAGTTTCTGGCGCATGTCAGTGAAGTCGGCGAGTATCTGCGCGAGCGGCTTGAAGAGATCAATAGCCCGCTGGTGAAGGAAGTGCGCGGGCGCGGTCTCATGATCGGGCTGGAGTTGACGCAGGATGTCAGTTCGATCATCGAAGCGGGTTATGAGCAAGGGCTGTTGATGGTCAACGCCGGCCCGAATGTCATCCGCTTTGTGCCGCCGCTGGTGGTGCAGAAGGAACACGTCGATCAGTTGGTCGAGAAGTTGGCGCAGATTTTTTCTGAAAAGGGCGAGGGGATTCAGTGACCGGTGTCGTCGAATCGTCAATAGGTGAGGTTGCCGGCTTTAAGGTTGCCGGTGTGAATTGCGGCCTGAAGAAAGACGGCAAGCTGGACTTTGCGTTAGTTGTCAGCGATCGCCCATGTGTGGCGGCGGGCGTGTTTACCACCAATCTGGTCAAGGCAGCGCCCGTTCTGGTCGACATGGATGTGCTGGCGAGCAACGGCGAGGCGATCCGCGCGGTGGCTGTGAACACGGGCTGCGCGAACGCCTGCACCGGGCGCAAGGGCATTCAGGACGCGCACGTAACGGCGTCATGGGTGGGGGAAGCGCTGGGCGTGCGCCAGGAATCGGTGCTGGTGATGTCAACGGGCGTGATCGGCACGCACCTGCCGATGGACAAGATTCGTCAGGGCGTCAGGCAGGCGAGCGCCGCGCTCGGCGACGACTGGACCGCGGCGGCGACCGCGATCATGACCACGGATACCCGGCCCAAGCTGGCTTCGATCTGTGTCACGACGGCGTCGGGCCAAACTTTCACGGTAGCGGGTATTTCCAAAGGGGCCGGGATGATAGCCCCCAATATGGCAACCATGCTCGGTGTCATTGTGACCGATGCCGCGTTGCCGCTGGCTTCGGCGCAGGCGGCGCTGCGCTCGGCGACGGAATACAGCTTTAACCGCATTGTCGTTGACGGCGACATGAGCACGAATGATACGGTGCTGCTGCTGGCCAACGGCGCGAGTGGCGTCACGCTGGACAATGACGACGATCTGGCGCGGTTTGAGGCGGCGCTGCGCGCGGTTTGCACCAAACTGGCGCAGGACATCGTGCGCGACGGCGAAGGCGTGACCCGGTTCATCACCGTCAATGTCACCGGCGCGCTGGATGACGCAGCGGCGAAGCAGATCGGCAATACCATTGCCACATCGCCGCTGGTCAAAACTGCGTTCTATGGCGGCGACGCAAACTGGGGCCGGATTATCGCTGCCGCCGGGCGAGCGGGTGTTCCGCTGGACCCGGAGCGAACTCGACTCTGGATTGCTGCCGGCGAAACCAGCGATCCCGGCGCGTTTAGCCTGTGTTTGTTCGACCGGGGTATCGCCGCCGAGTACAGCGAAGCCGAGGCGACCGAGATCGTTACGCAGCCATCGGTGAGCCTGCTGCTTGACTGCGGGCTGGGCGACGGTCAGGCGACGATCTGGACCTGTGACCTGAGCCACGACTACGTATCCATCAACGGGCATTACCGAACCTAGGATGGCGAACGCGGGGGCGACCAGTTTTGCCGGTCGCCTCTGTTTGTAAGGAGATCACATGCGAGGACTGCTGGCGCTTGAAGATGGGCGGACCTTTACGGGAACGGGCTTTGGCGCGGAAGGCGTACAGACCGGCGAACTGGTGTTCAACACCTCCATGACCGGCTATCAGGAAATCCTGACCGACCCGTCATACCACAGGCAAATTGTCACCATGACGGTTCCGCATGTGGGCAATACCGGGATTAATCCCGAAGATCTGGAGTCGGATCGCGTCTGGGTGTCGGGATTTGTCGTGCGCGCGCTCAGCCCGGTGGTGAGTAGCTGGCGCAGCCGGCAAACGCTCGATGAGTTTCTGCGCGACGCAGGCGTGATCGGCCTGTCGGAGGTGGCGACGAGGGCGCTTGTGCGGCACATCCGCGATAAGGGTGTGATGCGCGCGGCGATTGCACATGGAGAGGCTGCCGAGGACGCGCAGGCGCTGGTCGAAATGGCGCGTAACGCGCCGGACATGAGCGGCGCGAACCTTGTGAATGACGTGACCTGCGACGAGCCGTATCACTGGACCGAGCAGAGTGATCCGGCGTGGTACGGCATCCATCGCTATGATCCGCATGGCCCGCTGGTCGTCGCCTACGATATGGGCATCAAGCGTAACATCCTACGCATGTTGACGGATCGCGGCCTGCGCGTGACTGTCGTGCCGGCGACCACACCCGCCAGCGAAGTGCTGGCCCTCAATCCCGCAGGGGTGTTCCTGAGCAATGGCCCCGGTGACCCGGCGGCGGTCGATTACATGATCGAGAACACGCGGCAGCTTCTGGGAAAAACGCCCATCTTTGGCATTTGCCTCGGGCATCAGATTCTGGCGCTGGCGTTGGGCGGCAAGACGGAAAAGATGCGCTTTGGGCATCGCGGCGGCAACCAGCCTGTGAAGAACCTGCTGACGGGCGCGGTCGAGATCAGCGCGCACAACCACGGCTTTGCCGTGACGCCTGACAGCGATCTTTCCGGCGCGGAAGTGACGCATATCAACCTGAACGACAATACGATTGAAGGGCTGCGGCATGAAGCGCTGGGAGCGTTCAGTGTGCAGTACCACCCCGAAGCGTCGCCCGGCCCGCACGATTCGCTCTATCTGTTTGACGAGTTTGTGGACCGGGTGAAGAATCAGGTCAAGGCCGCTGAGTAGAGCGCGCGATAGTTGCAGGAAGAACATGATGAGCTTCCCTCGAATCACACTCGACCCCGACCAAATGGATGGCTTGCCCTGCATTCGCGGGCTGCGTATCCCTGTTGCAACGGTCGTTGATATGGTCGCGTCCGGAACGACGAACGCCGAAATTCTGGAGTTATATCCAGACCTGGAGGAAGCCGATATTTACCAGGCGTTGCGTTTTGCAGCCGCCGCTGTGCGTGAGCGACAACTGCCGTTGGTTAGCTGATGAAGTCTCTCGTAGACAACGCTTTGTCACCACGACTTGCTGAAAATCTCCGTATCGCCGGGCATGACGCACTATATGTGCGTGAGATTGGAATGGCTTCGGCGAAAGATGAGGAGATTTTTGATCGTGCGGCTGTCGAATCGCGAGTAATCGTGTCTGCCGGTACTGACTTTGGACGGATAGTTGCCTTACGGCAAATAAACCGGCCATCAGTCATTGTATTTCGGTGGCCTCAATTACGTTTGCCTGCCGGTCAAGCCACTGTGTTGCTAAACAATTTGCCGGTAGTGACGGCGGATCTGGAGCGTGGAAGCCTTAACGTCATTGAGGAAACACGCATTCGAGTGCGTCAGCTACCGATTGGACGACGTTCAGAGTAATTCATGCCAAAACGAACCGACATTCACACCATTCTGGTGATTGGCTCTGGCGCGATTGTCATTGGTCAGGGGCCGGAGTTTGACTACAGCGGCGTGCAGGCGTGTAAAGTCCTGCGCGCGCAAGGGTATCGTGTCGTGCTCGTCAACTCGAACCCGGCGACGATCATGACCGACCCGGAATTTGCCGACGCGACTTATATCGAGCCGCTCACCGCTGACATTATCGAACAGATCATTGAGATTGAGCGACCGGATGCCTTGCTGCCGACCGTCGGCGGGCAGACGGCGCTCAATCTGGCCAAGGAATTGTACGAGCGCGGCACGCTCGCCAAATACAACGTCGAGTTGATCGGCGCGTCGCTGGCCAGCATCGATCTGGCTGAAGACCGCCAGCAGTTCAAGGACGCCATGACCGAGATAGGTCTGAGCTGCCCGCCGAGCGAGATGGTCAGTACGGTCGAGGACGCGGTGCGCGTGGCCAACGAGCTGACCGGCTATCCGTGTCTCATTCGCCCCTCGTTCACGCTCGGCGGTTCCGGCGGCGGCGTCGCCTATAACGAGGAAGAACTCCGCACGATTGTCGAGCGCGGCCTGAAGCTCAGCCCGGTTCATACGGTACTGGTCGAGATGAGCGTGCTGGGCTGGAAAGAGTATGAGCTGGAAGTGATGCGCGATGGGCGCGGCAACTTTGTCGTCGTCTGCGCCATCGAAAACCTCGATCCAATGGGCGTGCATACGGGCGACAGCATCACGGTCGCTCCGGCTCAAACCCTGACGGACAAGGAATTCCAGCGCCTCCGCAATATGGCGCATGCCGTCCTCGACCGGGTGGGACTGGCGACGGGCGGCGCGAACGTGCAGTTTGCCGTGAATCCGCGTGATGGCCAGACGTTCGTGATCGAAATGAACCCGCGCGTATCGCGTTCCTCGGCGCTGGCGAGCAAGGCAACCGGGTTTCCGATCGCCAAAATCGCCGCCATGCTTGCGGTTGGCTACAGCCTCGATGAAATTCCCAACGACATCACCCGCGTGACGCCCGCCTCGTTTGAGCCGTCGCTCGATTATGTGGTCGTCAAGATACCGCGCTGGGACTTTGCCAAGTTTCCCGGCGCGGACAGTACGCTTGGGCCGCAAATGAAGGCCATCGGCGAAGTGATGGCGATTGGGCGCACGTTCCCGGAGGCGCTTCAGAAGGGTATTCGCTCGCTCGATATCGGCGTGTTGGGCTTCGGACACACGATGCTGGAAGCGCCGCCTGCTGCCATGCGCGTGCCGACAGCTCAGCGGTTGTTTCAGGTGGCGGCGGCGTTGCATAACGGCATGGATCTGGATGAAGTCGTCAATACAACCGGCTTCGATCCGTGGTTTGTGCGCCAGTTGGCCGACATCATGAAAATTCAGTCGACCATCCTACACAAGCGGCTGACGCTGGATCGCCTCGACGAGCGTGACTTCTGGAAGCTGAAACGCTATGGCTTTGGCGATGCCCATATCGCTCAGTTGATCGGCGAAACGGAAATGAACGTGCGCGCCCGCCGTAAAGCGCTGGGCGTGGTTCCATCGTATTACCGTGTCGATACCTGCGCCGCCGAGTTTGAAGCGCATACGCCTTACCTCTATTCCACATATGAGGAGGGGGACGAGTCCGAGCCGACTGGCCGCAAGAAGGTGATGATCCTCGGCGGCGGCCCGAACCGCATCGGGCAGGGCATTGAATTTGACTATTGCTGCGTACACGCCTGTTTCGCGCTCAAGGAACTGGGCTACGAGACGATCATGGTCAACTGCAACCCGGAGACGGTAAGCACTGACTATGACACTGCCGATCGCCTGTACTTCGAGCCGCTGACCGTGGAAGATGTGCTGAACATCATCGAGCGCGAGAAACCAGACGGCGTGCTGGTGCAGTTCGGGGGACAGACTCCGCTCAATATTGCGCGCGCGCTCGCTGACGCCGGAGCGCCGATCTGGGGCACGCCGGTCGACACGATTGACCTCGCGGAAGACCGCCAGCGCTTTAACACGCTCATGCGCGAGCTGGACATCGAGCAGCCGGCAGGCGCGACGGCGCTGTCGCGCGAAGAAGCGCTATCCGTCGCCAACGAGATCGGCTATCCGGTTATTGTCCGTCCCTCATACGTGCTGGGCGGGCGCGGCATGGCGATTGTCTTCGACGACGAGATGTTGCTGGAATGGCTGGACCAGCACGTAGAGTGGACCGGGCATCCGGTGCTCATCGACCAGTTCCTCGATGACGCCTTCGAAGCCGATGTTGACGCCCTGTGCGACGGCGAGCACGTCACCATCGGCGGCATCATGGAACACATCGAGGAGGCCGGCGTCCACAGCGGCGACTCGGCATCCGTCATGCCGCCGTACAAGATCAGCAACTATCATATGGAAATCATGCGCGAATATACCCACCGCATCGGGCGGGCGCTCGGCGTCAAAGGGTTGTTCAACATCCAGTTCGCGCTAAAGGACGAAATCGTATACGTCTTGGAGGTCAATCCGCGGGCCAGCCGGACGGTTCCCTTTGTCAGCAAGGCGACGGGCCACCCGCTGGCGCGATATGCGGCGCAGATTGCTGCCGGGAAGACGCTGGCCGATCTGGGCTTCGAGGAAGAGCCGCGCGTCGATGGCTTTTTCGTTAAGGAAGCGGTGCTGCCGTTCCAGAAGTTTCCAGGCGTGGATGCCCGGTTGGGGCCGGAGATGCGCTCGACCGGCGAGGTGATGGGCCATGCCTCGAATTACGGCCACGCCTTCGCCAAAGCGGAAATCGCGGCCAATACCTGGTTGCCGCAGCAGGGGACTGTCTTTATCAGCGTGAATCCATATGACCGGGGCGCGGTGACGAAGATAGCGCGGGATCTGGAAGCGATGGGTTTCCGGCTGGTAGGCACGCGCGGCACGGCCGAGTATCTGCGCTCGGTCGGGCTGCATGTGGAAGATATGAACAAGGTGAGCGAAGGTTCGCCGCATATCGTGGACGCGATTCGCGCGGGCGAAGTTGACCTGATTATCAATACGCCGCGCGGCGGCACGGCGCATGGCGACGGCCAGCTCATTCGCGGCATGGCGCACCTGTATAACGTGCCGATTCTCACGACGCTCACGGCGGCGGCGGCCGCTGTTCAAAGCATCAAGACTCTACGTAAGAAACCCCTGCGGGTTCGGAGCCTGCAGGCACACCACAACAAGGCTGAATACGTTGGCGACACGACTGATCGTAAACGCGGACGACTACGGGCTGACTGAAGGCGTTTCGGAAGGCATTCGCCGGGCGCACCTTGACGGCATTCTCACGACGACCACGGCGATGATGAATATGCCGTCAGTCATGGCTGATCTGAAACTCGGGCGCGAATTGTGTCCGAACCTCGGTTTTGGCGTTCATCTGGTGCTGACTCAGGGCAAACCGGTGCGACCGCCGGAGAAAGTGCCGACTCTGGTCCGGCGCGATGGCCGGTTCTACTCGGTGCTGCAAATCATCGAGGCAGTCGAGGGGATGAATCCGGTTGAGCTTCGGGACGAATGGCGCGCGCAGATCGAGCGCTTCCTCGAAACGGGCATCCCGATTGACCATATCGACAGCCATCATCACGTGGTAATGCGAAACGAGCATACGCTGCGCGTGGCGCTGGATTTGGCGTCGGAGTACGGCGTGGCCATACGCAACCCGTTCATCCGCCCGGAACTGGAGTCTGTTGCCAGTGCGTTGCTCGCTCAGTATGGTGTGCTGACGACGGACCGGATCGAACTGACGTTTTACGATTCCGGCGCGACCCGGCAGCGGCTGTTGGAGTGTATCGACAACCTTCAGCCAGACATCGTTACGGAACTGATGTGTCATCCGGGTTACGCTGACGCCGAACTGATACGCATCAGCGCCTATCACCGGCCCCGCGAAACCGAACTGGCCCTGCTGACCGATCCGGAAATCAAGGCGCGCATTCGCGAACGCGGGATTGAACTGGTGCGCTTCCGGGATCTGGCGTCTGTCAATCGCGCCGCTTCCGAGTCGCCCGCCGGTTAGCCGGCAACCATTGTGCCAGAAAACGGACGGGGCGACATGATCGCGCCCCGTCCCTGCTTGCCTGTGCTTTCCGGCTGAATGGCTACTTGCCGCCCGGCGTGATTTCCTCGTGGCTCACATAATGGTACTGCAGGATGTGTTTCGGTTCGGTGTCGCCTGTGCTCTCGAAGACCGTCCAGTCGGACAACGCCGCGCGCACGTGGACGTCGTACAGCCGGCCATCCTGCGGAGTCTCCAGCCGCACGGTCCACTGCTGGTCACCCGTCTGGTTCTCGTTCACGAGCCGGATGCCCTGAATGGCCGTCACGCCGGTTGCGCCGCGCAGGTAATAATCGGCAGCCTGAACCGGGGCGGAATAGCAGGACCGCCCGCGCGTTTTGTTGACTAGCACTTCACGATTCAGGATCGCTTCAGCGACATCGTGGGCGTTGTCGGCGTCCAGATAACCGTAACAGACTCCCGACGGCAAAACACACAGGTTTGCCGCGAAGCGATGCCCGCCGACATGGGTTGACTGCCAGACGGCCTCGCCCAGAACGCCCCGCAAGGCGTGATAGAAGGGCGTGCCGTAGCGGCTGCAGGCAGCGTCTCGCCGGCCATTCGTGCACACAAGACAGACTTTTTCATCCGTTCGGTGAGCATCGAAGCGGCTGTCGCCCGCCGTGATACCATCGAGATCAAGCGTCAACAGGTCTGCGTGCGCTTCCAGATCGAACCTGTAGAGGACCGGATCGACCTCGCGCGTGTGCGCCAGATAGACGCGCGCGCTGTCGCGGCGGCTCGACGCCCGCTTGATGAACAGCACCTTGGCGTTTGGCGTCCTGTCCTGCCACGCTTGCAGACGCGCTTTTATCTGTTTGGGCAGCGCGCTTTCAGCCAGCGCTTTTGCTCCCCACGATGCGTCATATTCAATCAGGAGCCAGTAATCGGCGCGTGGGGCGGTATGGAATAACTGCTCACCAACCTGACGCGAACAATCGGCGCAGAACATCAGGTCGCGCTCGCTCATCAGTCTCCTTCTCCCGTTGGCCAGGCGGCTAGACGACAAACTCGCCGTTCTTGTAGAACAGATCGCCGTCGACAGTGATGGTGCTGTCGGTACGCATATCGCAGATCATGTCCCAGTGAACGGCGCTTTCGTTTCTGCCGCCGGTCTCGGCATAGCTGCGGCCAATGGCGCAGTGAATCGTGCCGCCGATTTTCTCGTCGAACAGGATCATGCCGGTGAAGCGGTTGATGCCGAAGTTGGTGCCGATGGCGAACTCGCCCAGATAGCGCGCGCCCGGATCGGTGTCCAACTGGGCGTACAACAAATCCTGATTGGTCTTTGAACTGGCTTCCACGACCTTGCCCTGCTCGAAACGCAGCTCGATGCCTTCTACGGCCCGCCCGGCGACAATCGACGGATAAGTGAAACGAATCCAGCCGTTCACCGAGTCTTCGACCGGGCCGGTGAAGATTTCTCCATCGGGCATGTTGTGTTCGCCACAGGCGTTGATGAACACGCGCCCTTCAATGGAAAGCTCCAGATCGGCGTTTGGCCCCTCGACTTTGACAATCTTTCGGCCTTTCAGCCAGTCGATTTTCTGCTGCTGCATTTCGCCCATCTTCCGCCATTCGCTCACCGGGTCTTCGCGGTCGGCGAAAGTCGCGCCATACAGGAAGTCTTCGTATTCTTCCAGACTCATACCCGCTTCCTGAGCCAGCGCCTCGGTCGGGTACATGGTTCCGACCCACTTCATTTTGCCTTCGGCGGCGCGGCGCATGCGTGTGTCGAGCCAAGGGCGGCGGGCTTTCTGCAACATCTGGTTGCGCCGGGCGTCGATGGTCGTCATGGCACGGGTATTCGACGGTGCGTTTACGCGGATGTAGACATCGGCCTTGTCGTAATAGAGTGACTGGCTGGGATCGAGCCAGTTCAACTGGTCGTCGTTGCCTTCGCGCAGCAGCGTACGCAACATCTGCTCGTCGTTGAGGATGAGCGTTGGGTAGCCGCCAGCCTGAATGACCTTCCGGTAAACCGCGCGCAACGCGGGCAGGGCAGCAGTGTCGCCAAGAATGCCCACCCATTCGCCAGGTTGTACGGACGTCGAATAATTGACCAGAATATCGGCCAGTCGCTCAAGTCTGATGTCGCTCATGGAACAACCTTTCAGGATGCAAACGTCAGGGCGGAGAAGCGCCCTCAGGGAGATGTCGCCAGTGTAGCATTAGACCTCGCCATACTGCCACACACCACCCACCATGGTGGCCTGCACTTTGAGCGACAGCAGTTCATCCGGCGGCGTGTTGAAAGGATCGGCGTTCAGCACTACCAGATCGGCCAGATAACCCGGAGCCAGCCGGCCCAGACGGTTCTCCATTCCGGCGGCATAGGCGGGGCCGATGGTATAGCCGTGCAGCGCTTCGGCGACTGTCAGCCGCGCTTCGGGATACCAGCCTTCCGGTCCGGGCGAACCGTCGGCGCGGCGGCGGGTGACCGCTGCGTGAATGCCGGCGATTGGGTCGAAGGTGTCCACCGGAGAATCAGAGCCGAAGGCGACGACAACACCCTGATCGATCTGAATGCGCGGGTTATAAGCCCACCGGCTGCGTTCTCCCCAGTAGCGGTCCGACATTTCCATATCAGAGGTCGCGTGAATCGGCTGCATCGACGCGATAAGACGCAGTTCGGCCAGCCGCGTTTTATCGTCGGGATGGATTAGTTGCAGGTGCTCAATCCGGTGGCGGCGCGTGTCCGGCGTTTCCCCGCGCGCGGCTTCCTCGCGGCGGACGGCAGCATAAACATCGAGCACGTCGTGTACAGCGCGGTCACCGATGGCGTGAATGGTTGAAGGCAGCCCTGCCGCACTCGCCCGGCTGACCAGCTCGGCCATTTCCTCTTTGTCGGTGACGACGATACCGAAATTGTCCGGTTCGCCTTCATAGGGCGCGATCATATAGGCGGTGCGCGGGCCAAGCGCGCCATCGGCAAACAGCTTCAGCCCGCCAATCCGAATCCAGTCGTCGCCAAAGCCCCGGCGTAGCCCGCTTTGCAGCGCCGCCTCGAACCAGTCGAGGGTGATCTGTTTGAGGACGCGCAAACGCAACTCGCCGCGCTCGCGCATGACTTGCAGCGCGCGCAGGCTATCGGCGGTGTCGAAATCGTGGATGCCTGTTAATCCCGCCGCCAGCGCCAGCCGTTGCGCTTCGAGCATGATACCGGCCAGTTGTTCCGGCGTAGGCTCGGGAATCAGTTCCGCGACCATGTTCATGGCCGGGCTTTCCAGCAGGATGCCGGTCGGCTTGCCATCGGCGTCGCGCATGATCGCGCCGCCGGGCGGGTCGGGAGTCGAGGCGTCAATGCCCGCCAGCCGCAGCGCCAGACTGTTTACCCAACCGGCATGGATGCTTTTGGATTGCAGATAGACAGGGTGGTTGGGCGCTACGCGGTCGAGGTCGGCGGCGGTGGGGAAGGCCTTGTCAGGCCAGATGTCCTGCGTCCAGCCAAAACCGCGTATCCACTCTCCTTCAGGCGTCTGGCGCGCGCGTTCGGCAACCCGTTCAAGCGCTGTGGCTTTGTCCGGCACTTCGAACAGGTTGACCTTTCGCAGGCTCTCGGCAGTCATGCGCCAGTGGATGTGCGCGTCGGTCAGGCCGGGGATGATGGTCAGGCCGTTCAGGTTGTGCCGGATCGTTCGGGCAGACGCGAGCGCCAGTATCTCGTCATCGCTGCCAGAGGCGACGATCCGCTCGCCCATGATGGCCAGCGCGGAAACGCGCGGCTTCGCGCTGTCCTGCGTGATGATGTTGGCGTTGTAAAGGATACGGTCGATGAAGTCCACGAGGAGCTGTCGTCCTTATGCGTTTTGGCGCACGGCAGCCAGCGCTTTCTCCACCTCAGCCGGGGTAGGTGTGCCGTCGATCCCGCGCCGGGTGACCGCGTTCGCGCCCAGCACGGCGGCGACGCGCGTGGCCGCCTCGAGGTTGCTGTCCAGCAGATGCTGCCCGGCAAGAACGGCCGCCGCGAAGACATCGCCCGCGCCGGTCGCATCGACGACCGGAACCTGTGGCGTGTCCCACGGGATAGGCTGCCCGCGATGGTAATAGGTTCCACCGCGTTCGGCTCGTGTCACGAACAGGTGGGGTACGGCGTGCGCGAACAGCGCCTCAAGCTCCGGCGCTGGCGCGATGTCCTCTTCGCTAAACACGACCATGTCGATATGGCGCAGCACTTCAGGGTCGAACCAGCGCTTGAAATGCACGCGCCCGTCCTGATCCCAGCGGCGCAGCCAGCCCTGAAGCGTGAGCAGCACGGTCGAGCCGCTGAACAGCCGTGCGATCTGCGGGTCGACTTCGTCGGTCAGCGGGGCCAGATGCACCAGAGGCGCGGCGTGCCATTCTGGCGGCACGTGTCCGGCGTGGAGCTTGCTGGCGACGCCGCGCACATATTGCACGCGTTTGCCGCGCTCGTCGTAGATGTTTTCGAAGGTGCTGGTGTGCGCCGCAGGGATGGAGCGAACCTCGGCGTACGGCGCGAGTTGCTCGATGAAAGGCTCGTCGCTGGCGGCGCTCGTCAGGATGCCTGTGTGGAGGCCAAAAGCATGGGCGGTCCGGGCGGCGAAGGAAACCGTGCCACCCAGCGACCGCCCGTTTGGCGTCAGGTCCGCCGTCAAGTGCCCGATCAGCAGATAATCCGGCGTATGGATCATTGAGCGTTCTTTGGCACGATGGTCACTTTGCGCGCGCTGCCTTCGCCAACGCTGCGCGTCGAAACGTCGTCACGGTCGCGCAGCGCCAGATGAATGATGCGGCGTTCGTGCGGCGGCATGGGTTCCAGCGATACCGTGCGCCCGCGTTCGACTGCCTGATCGGCCATTCGCATGGCCAGCCCGCGCAACATGCGCGCGCGCCGGGCCTTGTAGCCGTCGATGTCGACGATGATGTTGGCGCGGCGCTGAAGCTCGCGGCTGGTAATCAGGCGCGTGATGTATTGCAGCGATGCAAGCGTTTCGCCGCGCCTGCCGATCAACCGGGTCAGATCGCCGCCGGTCACGTCGAGCACATAAGGGGCAGCCTCGCCCTCGCGCGTCGGGCGCGCCCGGCGAACGACCACGGAGGCGCGTACCCGCATGCGTTCCAGGAGCTCATTCAGAACGACCTGTCCGACCGCTGCCTCCTCGTCCATCTCATTCTCAGGGACGTCTTCATAACTTTCGTGGAGCAGCGATTCGACGTCTTCTTCCTCATCGTCCGGAACCTCGATGATTTCAGGTGGGGTTTGAGGGCGCGATGGGCGTCGCTGGCGCTGCTCCGGGCGAGCGCTGGCGGGTTCGGGTGAAGGCGCAGGGGCTGGCGGCGGCGGTGGTGGTTTGGGCACGCTCAGAAGCTGCAGCCGCACGCGCGCCGGATGCGCGCCGATGCCAAAGACGCCGCGACTGGGCTCTTCCAGCACTTCAACAATGACTTCAGTCGGGCTAACGCCGAGCTCCGCCAGACCTTTCCCGATGGCTTCTTCGACGGTCTCGCCGGTTACTTCGATGGAGCGTTCTGAACTCATGGTAAGAAGTTACCCTTGCATGAAGCGGGTGCAAACGGCTGCACCCGCGAGACCATTATTCACAGGCGATCACTTGGCCTTTGATGGCTTGGCCGGCGTCTTGCCGGTTTGGGCCTTGGACTTCGGTCGGGACGGCTTGGCTTCGATGACGGCCGGCGTCGAGCCAGTCTGCCGGTTGGTGTTCGTGTCGCCGCTGTCGGTGGTGTTCACCGGCTTGATGGAGGTCTTGCCCATCAAAGCGTACTGAATAATACCGAGGATGTTGGAAACGATAAAGTAAATCGACAGACCGACGGAGAACTGAAGCGCGAAGAAGCCGTACATGATCGGCATGATCGTGCTCATCGACTGCGTCATGGCCGCGCCCTGATTGGGCTTGCCGTCTGAACTGGGCGGCGTGGACGGCATGGTCATCTTGAATTGCAGCCACGTCGTCACGACAACCAGAATCGGCAGCGCGAACGAGATAACGTTCGCCGGGTTCGGCGGCTGCGTCAGGTTAAGGCCAAGGAACGTGTTTTGCAGCGGCACCAGCGTATCCAGCCCGGGAATGATGAGGCGTCCCGAAAGCTCGATCAACTGGTAGGGCGTTGCGGCCAGCGCGAAAATGATCGCCTGATACAGCCCCAGCATGATCGGCAACTGAATGAAGAGCGGCAGACAGCCGCCAAACGGGTTGATGCCGTACTGGCGGTATAGCGCCATCTGCTCCTGGGCCAGCTTTTCGCGGTCGTTCTTGTACTTTTCCTGCAGCTTCTTCAGTTCCGGCTGAAGCTGCTGCATCGCCTTGGTCGAGCGCTGCTGCTGGATGGTCAGCGGGTAGGTGATCAGCCGCACCAACACTGTAAAGACTACGATCGCCAGCACGACATTCTGGCCGAGGATCGAGTACAAAAATGTCAGTGTGGTGACAAAGGGGTTAATTATGAAATCCCACATTGTGTTCTGGTTCTCCTAAACCCGTCTAACGACCGTAGGCCCAGACCCGTTGGCCGCGTTCCAGCGTGAACGCAACCAGCAGCTCCTGTGGCGCTGAAGTACTGACGATGACCAGCGGCTCGCTGACATTGGAGTCCTCGCCCGGTTCAATCAGCAACAGATTGGCAAGCACTTCTCCCGCGACATCCTTGCTGTCGATGACTTCACCGGTTTCGCGGTTCAGCCAGTAAACCTTCTGATCGCGCGATCCGACCACCACGACGTCTTCGGCAACCAGCGGTGAGGGCGGTATGGCGCGAGTCGCTGCCGCCGTCTGCCACTTTTCTGTCAGGCCGTTGCTTGTCTCCAGCGCGTAGACCTTGCCCGCAAGGTCGGACACGTATAACACGCCGTCCACGAGGGTCGGCGCGCTCCAGACCCATTCGGCAGTCGGATACTCCGCCAGAATTTCGCCTGTTTCCGCCGAAACGTCAAACACTTTTTTGGCAAAACCGCCAACATAGAGGTGTCCGTCGTTGTAGACAGGCGTTGACGTGAGCGCGCCCTGCAGGTCGGATTTCCACAGCAGTTCGCCGGATTGCGCGTTGACCGCATAGAGGAAGTGATCCATTGAAGTGAAGTAAAGCGTATCCTCGACCAGCAGCGGATCGGCCCAGACGCCGTGTCCGGTGGGGATGCGCCAGACTTCCTGCATATTACTGGCATCCAACGCGACGAGATCGTGATCGGCAAGCCCCTGATAGATCAGGCCATCGCCGATGACAGGCGACGAAACCAGATTTTGTTCAAGCTCTCGTTGCGGGCCATCGACTCGGGCGACGGGTAGGTCAATCGTCAGCAGCCGGCGGTCATACGACGGCGCGAGCAAAGTGTCTTCATCGAGCAACACGGGCGAGTTATAGAAACGGGTTTGCCCGTTACCCTCGTGACGCACGTCCCAGACACGCGGGTTACCTTCGGGATCAAGGCGAATGTTGCCCTGCGCGTCTACCAGCGGCACGGCTTTGCCATCTGTGGCGTTGACCAGCGATAGCCGGTCGCCAAAAGCCAGCAGAATCTGATCCCCCGAAATCGTGCTGATGGATGACCATCGGGGATCGATGTGTACCGGGCCGCAGGCGCCCAGAAGTACGAGGCCCACCAGGGCCAGTAACATCCCACCAAAACGGTGGCGAATGGTTTTAACAGAACGCTCCAACAGAGTCTCCTCGTTACGGAACCGGATCGTAGCCACCCGGATTTAACGGATGGCACCTCGAAATGCGCTTAATGCCGAGCCATCCGCCTTTGATGACGCCGTACTTTTCGATTGCCTGATAAGTGTAAACCGAGCATGTCGGCTCGAACCGGCAGCTCGGTGGCAGCAGCGGAGAGATAAATCGCTTATAGAAGCGAATGAGGGCGAGGGCCAGATGCTTCACTCCAGCACATCACTTTCCACTAATCCGGCCTGGTACAGCAGTTCACTCACTATACGTTTAACGACAACGAAAGGTTGCCCGACCAGTGGACGCCGGGCGATCAGGACGATGTCGTGCCCTGAACGAAGACGGGGATGCAACTCTCGTACGGTTTCGCGTAGAAGACGGCGCACCCGATTGCGCTGTACTGCTTTGCCCAGCCCTTTGCCGGTGATAAATCCATAGCGATTGTGCGGCAATTCGTTCGGCGCGACACTTAACGTCAACCCGCGCTGGTGATAAACACGCCCCTCCCGCCGCAGGCGTTCGAAATCACGGGTGTCGCGAAGGCGGAGGCGCGACTGCATTCAGCGTGTCGCGCTTATTTCGTCGCGTTCCAATTGACCTTCTTTACGTGTACCCGCTGGACGGTCAGCACATGACGGCCCTTGGCGCGACGCGCCTTCAGCACGCGGCGGCCGTTCTTCGTCGCCATACGCTGGCGGAAACCATGTACACGCTGGCGACGGCGAATCTTCGGTTGATAGGTGCGCTTGGTAGACATCGGTCTTTCTTGCCCTGTGAAATTTCCCGGAAAATACGACGCTCAAGTATAACTGACGGCCATGTGACGGTCAACCCAACGCTTGCAAACACAGCCGAGGCTACAGTATAATGACAAATCGGTTTGCAATTCCATCACCCGCATTCAGGCGATAATAACCCCACCAGACCTTGTTTTGGAGTGTGTAATTTGATTCCAGGCCATCACTGGGCGCGCAATTTCACCGTAACCGACGACGATATCGAGTATCTCACCAACTATCTCCTCGAACGCGAAACCCCGCTTTCCAGTGCAGAACTCGCCCGCGCTCTGGTGGAACGGCGGCTCGCCCTTGATGCCGCCGCTTTTCAGGAACAATTCCGTAACGCTCGTGTATACAACCCGGCGCAGAGTTATGCAGTTGGCGACCGCGTGGTTTTCCCGGTGTTCGATTACGCGCTGGGAACGGTCGAGGCAGTACGCCGGGGAGATAACCCTGAATACGGCGAGTTCTCGGTGATCGCGGTTGCTTTCGACAACAGCGCTAACGGCGGCACACGGGAATTCGCGGCGGAATTGCAGGTTCCACATAAACTGAGCCAGACGACCGATTCAGAAATAATCATCAATCCGAACGAACTTTCGGTCGATGAGGTGATGGCTGCCGAGGGCGACACCATCATTGGTCTGGTGGATGAACGGCTAAGCGAGACGCCCGAACTTGTGATTTTGGCCAACAAGTGGTTTCCGCGGGCGCTCATGCTCGAAGTCAATGAAGGGCATCTCATGCTGGCCGAAGCGGTGCTGGATCTGGCCGGAGGTGGCCCGATGGACGCCGGCGCGATTTTGCAGCAGATCGGCGGGTTGGGCGATGCCCCTCAGGCGTTGCAGGAATTCTCACTCAATTACGCGCTTAGCCGCGACGAGCGCTTTGATGAAGTCGGCCCTGCCGGGCAGGTCTGGTGGTATCTGACGCGCCTTGAACCGGAAGAGGTGCGCCAGACCCCGGCGATGCTGCGTTATGATGAAATCGAGTATGACCGTGAGCTGCTGACGCCTGAAATGCTGGCGCTGGAGGCCGAGATCGACGACGAGCTTTCGCCGCTGAAGGCTCCGCAGAACGTCGGCCCGGAAATTACCGTCACGCTGATTTACCCGCATCGCCGCGTCGGTACGCTGCCTTTGAATGCCAAGATGCGCCACATTTTCCCGACCGCGCACCGCACCCAGCGTATTTGGGTCCGGCTGGTGGATGGGCAGGATGGCGAGGAATATCAGGGATGGGTGGTGCGCCGCGCCCGCTATGTGTATGGCCTTGCGCCGTTTTACCGCAAACACAAGCTGCCGGTCGGCGCTTATGTCACGGTCCGGCCCGGCGATGCTCCCGATCAGATCGTAGTCAACTTCCACGCCTACCGGCCGCGCACCGAATGGATTCGCTTGATTGACGTTAAGAACGGGCAACTCACGTTTGAGAACCACAAGCGCTCGATTGGCGCGGAGTATGACGACCTGATGATCGTGGGGGCGGACGACCTGGCCGCGGTGGACGCATTGTTTGCGTCTACCCAACAGAGCCGCCGGACCTTGAACGCCATGCTGCGCCAACTGATCTCCGAGCTGAGCCGGCTCACGCCACAGGGGACCGTGCATGCCAAAACCCTTTACAGCGCGGTCAATATTCTGCGGCGCTGCCCGCCCGGCCCGATTTTTGCGACGCTGGCCAACGACCCGGATTTCGAGCATGTGGGCAATCATTACTGGAAGCTAGCCAGCAACAGTTAGGAGACAGCCATGCAGACCCCTGCTGGAAGACCCAGCGCGCTGGCGAAGCCAACGCTCGATACCAAATTTCACATCGATTACAGTTGGTGGGAGCGCAATCGCCAGGACCTGCGCGTTTATCTGCTCAGCCACCTGCTTCCCGACCTGCGCGAGCGCCTCAGCCAGTCTGCCGAGAGCCGCGTCGTCGATTTTATCGACCCGGAAACGGGCGAAGTCTCGCGGTTGGACGAATTGCAACTGGCGATTCAGATTTCGGCGCGCGACCCCAACTTCATCAACCCGCATACATCGCTGGTAGATAGCATTTTCCGCGTCTTTCTCGCCAACGGCAATAAACCGCTGACCCCACGCGAACTGGAACAAGCGACGGGACGCCCCGCCAGCCTGATCCTGAAGACGCTCAGCGGCGCGCGGATTTACAAGGGGATACGCCCTTATCAACCGTCGTAACTCAAGAGGAGCGAACACGATCATGAGTCGTGTGATCAATACGGACAGCAGCGGGAAGCGCCGCACCCAACTGATGCGTACCGCCGCTGAAATTCTCCGGCGTTTGAGCCAGAAAACCGAGATCGACGCCGAAGCGAAGGATATGGTTGCCGCGCTGGTATTCATCTTCCGCGAGATCGAGGAAGGCATCGAAACTTCGGCGGCGGCGTGGGAGAAGCGCGACTACTGGATGAAAGCCGAGGAGCTGCGCCAGCGCTGGATGTGGCCGGGCACATTTGCCGACCAGCTTCAGGAGCTGGTGCTGTCTAATGACTGGGCGTCGCTGCCACAGATGATGGTTAAATTACTGCCGCATTTCAACGACATTAAAGTGACGAAAATGACGCGCAGCGAGGCGGACTGGCGCGGCAGCCACGCGCGACTGCTGGCCGAAAGACCGCCGGCGCGGTAGCGAGCGAATCGTTCACCAAATAAAAGGGGCGATCCATTTCCGGATCGCCCTTTTGCTTACCCAATCCGTTTCTCCGGTTCCCGGAAACTGATTGCCTGCAGATCAATCGAAGCGTTCGGCAATCCATGGGGAAATCTTCGCGTAGTCGGGGATGGGTGAGCCGTTGGGCGCGGCGCTGATATAGTCGCGGTCGATGACAAAACGCTCGAAGCGCCCGGCGTTGAGAATGACAGTTGGCGCATAGATCGCCATATCGATGATGGACAGGTCAGTATCGACGGAACGGTTGAGCACACTGAAGACGGCGGGCCACGAGACCGGGTTCAACAGCTTGAGCGACAGAGCGGACAACACCTGCTGCTGGCGCTCGGCGCGGCGGTAGTCGTCGTCCGCGTGGCGCGTGCGGGCATACATCAGCGCGCGCTCGCCATCCATGTGCTGAACGCCCGGATCAAAACGAATACTGATCGTTCCGCCATCAGGCGTCGGATAGGCATAGTCGACAATCGTACGCTCGACGTCGATGGTGATGCCGCCGACCGCGTCCACCAGATCAATGAAACCCTGAAAATTGAGGCGGACGTAGCGGTCGGGGCTGATGCCGAAGCTGTTTTCGATACTCGATGCCAGCAGGGCAGGGCCGTATCCCTGGCTTTCCATTTCGCCCAGCACGTTGACCGTATTGATGCGTTGCAGGCCATATCCCGGAACATCGATGAACAAATCGCGCGGCACGGAAAGCATGCTGACCCGTAGTTGTGCCGGCTGAATGCCGACGAGGATAATGCTGTCGGTGCGTGTCAGATAGCCTTCGCCTTCACGCGCATCCAGGCCGAGCACCAGAACGTCAAGCGGCGGCGGCGGAACAACGAGATAGGCCACGAAACTCAGCCCGCAGCAGAAAACAGGCAGCATCAACAGCACAAACACCAGCAGCGGCAGGCTGGACAAACAGCCGCGCCTTCTGGCAGGGCGGCGTGCTGGCGCGGGCCTGCCGGGATAGGGCGGCGGATAAGACGGACGTTGTGGCGTTCCTTGCATCATCAACCCGGCTAACCAAAGACGATTCCGAGGTCGCGGGCCATTTGCACCAAGTCGCCTTCAGGATCGACTCGTTTGGTCGATGTGGCGTCCACCATAGGAACGGAGGTCAGTTTTTCACCGCGCAGCGCGACCATGTGCCCCCATTGTTTCTGAGCGACCAGATGTACGGCGGCCCAGCCAAAGCGTGTCGCCAGCCAACGGTCGTGCGGCGTGGGCTGGCCGCCACGCTGTAAGTGACCCAGCACCGTCACCCGGACTTCCACCCCCAGACATTCATGCAGCAGGTTGCCGACGGTGTAGCCCATACCGCCCAATCGCGCCTCCATCAACGGGTTGCCGCTGATGTAGAACTGCTGCTCGCCGCCGACCGGCTTCGCGCCTTCGGCTACGACGATCAGGCTGTAGCGACGGCCAGACGCCTGCAGGTCGCGAATCTTGTTGCAAACCACGTCGATTCTGAACGGTATTTCGGGTATCAGGATGGCGTCCGCGCCTCCGGCGACCCCGGCTTTCAGCGCGATCCAGCCGGCATTGCGGCCCATGACCTCCAGAACCATGGCGCGGTGATGGCTTTCGGCGGTCGTTTGCAGCTTGTCCAGCGCTTCGGTGGCGGTGCTGATCGCCGTATCGAAGCCGAAGGTCACGTCGGTCAGATTCAGATCGTTGTCGATGGTTTTCGGCACACCGACGATTCGCGCACCCATTTGCACCAGTTTGGCGGCAATCGACATCGTGCCATCGCCGCCCGCGACGATGAGCGCATCCAGTTTCAGCGCTTCCATGCGTTCCAGCGCAATATGAGAGACATCGGTATATTCAACCGTGCCATCCGGATGCTCATGGCGTTGCGCGAACGGATTGCCCCGGTTCGCTGCGCCGAGGATCGTGCCACCACGAGCCAGCAGATCGCGCACGGTGTATTCGTTTAGCGTTAACGTGGGCGCGCCGGAAAGCAGGCCGTCGAAGCCTTCGCGTATACCAATGACTTCCCAGCCATAGTGCCGGTTAGCGGCCAGAACCACAGCCCGGATCACAGCGTTCAGACCCGGCGCGTCTCCACCACCAGTCAGGATGCCAATACGTGTGTTCAACCAAACCCTCGGTTCCAGCATGTAGCCGCACACACTGCGGCCCAGGCTTCACAAGCGATGTGATTATAGCAGACGTTAGAGGGGCGACGGACGGGTGTGTTCCGCACAGTCAAGCCGGAAACAAAGTCGTCAGCCAGCGCCGAATCGGCGTGGAATACGACACTCAGCGGCGATGCTGGCGCGTGTTAGCCGTACAGTTGCCAGTTGCCATCGGGAGACAGCGCGAACACGCGACCGTTCGGCTCGCGGATGAAGATCGTGCCGTCAGTGCGCGTCTGCAGGACGGCGGTATATCCCTGCTCGTACGGGCTTTCGGCCCAGCCAATGCGGCTCATGACACCCGGCTCGGTGCGCCAGACGAGGCCAAAGCCGCGTCGTGGCTGCCACTCGGCATAGGGTGGGGCCAGCGCGTCGAGCGAGGGATCGCTGTCTGGCATGCCTTCAACCCAGTTATCCGGGAAGACCTGCCAGCGCGGCATGTCGGCGCTGATGTAAATGACGTAGATCGCGCTTTGATTGCCGATCCAGATCATGTAGCCATATTCGAACGTCTGGTACGCGGCGGGAGACTCGACCGCCGCACTGGGCGGGCAGTCTGGCAATACCGGATAGGTGAAGAACCACGGCGTCGAACAACTGGCCGCAGGCTGATCGGGTACGCCGGGCAGCGGAAGTGAAACATCACCGGCGGGCAAGGCGAGCGTCGGGTTGGCTGCCACCACAACCGCCTGCGTTGGCGGCGGCATAAAGACCATCGTCGGGACCAGCACGGTCGGTTCCGGCGTGATGCGGATCTCGCGGGTTGGAGCGGGCGTCGCGGTATCGGCTGCAGTCGCGGTGACGCTGGGTGTGATCGAGGGAGTCTTGCTTGGCGGCAGTGTTGGCGTAACCGTGATGCCCGGCACGGCGGTGCTCGTCATGGCCGGCGATGCGGCGATTTCCTCGGTCTCCTGAGGCATGGGCGAGGCGATGGCGGTTGGGCTGAGCGCGCGGGTCGGAGCCAGCGTGACAGGCGGCAGCGTGACCTCGCTGATCAAGCGCGGGCGGCCGTCGATAACACCCTCACTTGTATTACACGCTGGTAGAATAAGCACGGCCAGCGCAACAAAGATCAGCCCGAAAAACGTCTTCATGCCTGTAGCAACCCATCTTTTTGTCTCAGGCAGATTGTACTGGCAATCCCTCAATCTGCAATTGTATAAAGCGAACGCGCTGGCTATTATTGATATTGCACAAATGGTTGTGCAGGTTGGACGAACGGAACGTATGTAAGTGGCGCGACGACGCAGCAGGCAACGTACATTACGCAAGACAGACGCCGAGGCGCGGACCGAACGATTGACATGGGCACTGCTGGTGGCGGCCTTCGGGATTGTGCAAGTCATGCAACAGACGGAAACGGCGTCGCTGCCGAACTGGTTTCTACCGGCATCCGGCGCGCTTGTTCTGCTTGGTTCGGGCGTGGCGCAGTCCGCGCGCCGCTGGCGCGTTAATCCGACGACCTGGATCGGTGGCGCGGTGCTGTTGTTCCTTACGCTGGTCAACGTTTACGTTGACCCGACACGTAGTTTCTTCGGTATTTCGCTGGTCATCACGGTGCTGGTCATCGTTGTTGGCCTGCTGATGAATGAAACCTGACGTTGTGCTGGCCCGGTGTCATCGTCCGCGAAGGGGCAGTTGGTCGTCAACTTGGGAAGTGTCACAGGTAGCTATATGACTGAAATCGAAGAAAGCCACCGCGTAACCGTCGAAGAAGTCCGCAAACTGGCTCTGCCGCTGGGCACGCGCGTCGTGGCGGGGGAAGGATTGCTGAACCGCACGGTTAGCTGGACCTCGGTCATCTATCCGGAAGAGAACGCTACTGCGAAGATCCTCCAGCGCGGCGAGATGCTCCTGTACGCGCCGTTCGAGGGGCAAGGTCCCCGCATGACTCAGGACGTGGATATTGTGCGTCTGGCATCCGATATTCAGGCGTCGGCGGTCGTCGTCAGCGAAGCGCCATCGCCGGCTGCGATTGCCGAGGCGAATGCCTACGGCCTGCCGATGCTTGCCCTGCCGAACGCCTCGCGCATCCGGCTGGTCGAAAAGGCGATTGTTAGTCTGCTGGTCGATCGGAAGGGGCAGATCGAGCGTCGCGGCACGCAGATCTATCGCCAGTTGACGCAGATTTCGTCGCGCAACGAAGGCATGGCCGAACTCGTCAACGCCATGGCGCGGCTGACGAACAAGGCGATTGTCGTGCAGGACAAGCGGCTGCAAGTGCTGTACTCGTCGGTTCAGCCGCAGTTCGTGGCCGCCTGGGAAGAAATCGAGAGCTTCCTCCGTAAAGTGGACAACCTCCCGGTGGATTTGCAGGACCGGCACCGCGTCAGCGAGATTGAAAACCCGGTTCTGATGCAGTCGTTGCCCACTCCCGGCGTGGCGCGGCTGGTGGCCCCCATCATCACCAAAGATATTGGCCGCGGCTATCTGTCGGTTGTGGGCTGGGATAACGATCTGGACGACATCGACGCGCTGGTCGTCGAGCATGGCGCGGCAGCCTGCGCGCTGGAAATGGCCAAGGCCAAGGCGATCAGCGATACGGAAAAACGCCTGCGCGGCACGTTCCTCGATCGCCTGCTCAACGGCGACGTGAGCTCACAGGAAGCCATTCGTCAGGGGGAGCGGTTCGAGCACGATATGACTCAACCGCATATGGCTATCGTGCTAACCTGGAATGGCGACAAAACGCCGTCGCTGCGGCGGTTGGAGACGATCGTCAACAGCGTCGTCAACGCTCAGCGCGCGCATGCGCTCGTCTGGCAGCGCGAGCGCGAGGACGAAGTCGTCGTGTTCCAGGCGACCGACCAGAAGGATCCGGTCAGCACGGCCATGAAGCTGGCCAAAGCTTTCAGCAGCGAGATTCAGCGGCAGTTTCCTCAGGCGCGTGTTGCCATCGGACTGGGGCAGGTGGCACGCGATGTCGGCCAGTGGCGCACGAGTTATCGTGACGCGGTACAGGCGCTCGATCTCGCCGTCCGGCTGCAAACGGATACGCCGCTTTATATCGGCGACCTCGGCGTCTATCAGCTTATCCTGAGCCTTTCCGATCGCGAAAAGCTGTCGGCGTTCTGCGAGCGCACGCTTGGCTCCTTGCTGGAATATGACATGCGCCAGCACGCCGATCTCATCAAGACTCTGGAAGCGTTTTTCAACTGTCATGGCAACCTGAGCCAAACAGCCGAACAGTTGATCGTGCATCGCAACACGCTGCTGTATCGTATGAACCGCATCAACGAAATCGCTCAGATTGACCTCAACCGCCCCGAAACACGGCTGGCGCTGCACCTTGCGCTGACCATTCGCCGCCTGCTTGCGTTGAATTAGTGGCGATGGTACAGAGATTTGTGCAGATTGTCCCACTACGTGGAAATCAATCTCTCGTAATGTATCTGTAGACCCTCTACGTTTCCTCCTGATAAGTTAGTACCAAGAAAGCTAAGCCGGGAGTTGTTCATCTGTGACAAGCGCGCAGGCGAGCAACTTCACTTTCGCATGCACAAGGAGGAACGTATGCCTGAGGATACTCGAACGGCGGTTCCCCCGCTGCACCCCGAAGACATACGCGAACGCGACGCCTGCGCCCTGATCTGTGCGGTACGCAAGGGCGGGCAGGCCACTCACGGTAACGTCAAACGGACGATTGAAGCACTTACCCGAATGGGGCATCGTACCGGAATCGTCGACGGTGAAGGCGACGGGGTTGGCATCATGACCGATATCCCGCGACGCTTGTGGGCGAAAACGCTCACGCGGCGCGGACTTCGCTCCTCAATTGCGCTGGACTCGAATTTCTGGGTGGCGCACCTGATGATCCCGGCATCAGAGCGCGCCAACGCCGATGCGCTGATTGAGCGGATTTGCCACGCAGCATCAGAGGCAGGCCTTGAAGTCTTGCTCGACCAGCCGGGCAAGGTTAATCGCCAGGTGCTGGGACGCAATGCCGAACGCAATGAGCCGCTGTTCTGGCAGTTTGCCGGGTTGAACGGCGATGTTCCGACCGACCGGCTGGAATCCACAATCTTCGCGCTGCAGACGCGGCTGGAGCGTGATCTGGGCGTTCATTTCCCCTCGTTTTCGTCGCGCAGCGTCGTCTATAAGGTGCAAGGCACGGTCGAAATTCTGCGCCGCTATTACCCCGAACTGCGTGACCCTGAATATGCATCCACGGTAACACTGGGCCACGCTCGCTACAGCACCAACACCAATCCGATTTTCGAGCGCGCGCAGCCGTTCAATGTGCTCGGCCACAACGGCGAGTTCAACACAATTTCCCGGTTTCGCGCCGAGGCGGCCATGCTCGGCATCGAATTGAATCCGGGCAATTCCGACTCTCAGGATGTCGACCGCGTGATTGACGCGCTGTGCATGCAGTTCGGGCTGGATTTGATCGAGGCCATGGAATATGTATTCCCGCCATTCCACCATGACCTCATGGAATACGCGCCCGAAATCCACGCCATGTATGACCAGATACGGCGAACCTTCGGGCCGTTCGCGCAGGGGCCGGCAGCGGTGGTGGCGCGTGTTGGCGATCAGTGTGTTTTCAGCGTTGATGCGCTTGGGTTGCGCCCGCTCTGGTTTGGCGAGACGGAAAAGGAATATTTCGCGACCTCCGAACGCGGCGTTTACGCGCTTGATCACATGGTGGTCGATCCCAAACCGCTGGCTCCGGGCGAGAAGATCGCTCTGATCACCACGCCCGGCCGCCCGGTCGAGGTGCTTGATTACCCGGCTATTCAGCGTTACGTCTACAACCGCCACCGCGAACGTAACCTGTTTGGCGAAAGCGGCGGCCTGTGGAGCCTCGGCGGCTATGACCGCCCTGCGCCGGGTGGCCGTTTTCCCGGCGGACCGTCGTCGGGCACGCAGACTCAGGTGCAGACTGCGCCGGTGGCAGTGGCCGTCGCCGAACCTGAGCCGCAACCGCAGCGCGTACCGGCCAATCTGCCATGGCAGACGAACGTCGCGGCGATCAACACGACGACGATGGCGGCGCTGGGCTGGGAGCGCTATCACGTTTCCATCGTTCAGACGCTGGCGGAAACCCGGAAAGAGCAGGTTGGTTCGCTCGGTTGGGATGGCCCGCTGGCCGCGATCAGCCGGACGCGCGTCAATCTGGCCGATTACTTCAAGGAAACCGTCGCCGTCGTCACCAATCCGGCGATTGACCGCGAACGCGAGCGGGCGCAGTTTTCGACCACCGTGCTGCTTGGCGTGCGGCCCGCTATCGGGCAGACGACAGCGCCGGAAGATGTGCTGGTCGAACTGCAAACACCGCTCGTCCTCGGCGGGCATCCCGATCTCGGTTCGCTGGATGATCTGCGCGTGGTGGCCGACAGGCATGGAACGCTGACGCTGGATGATCTCGCGGTCGTGTTCGGCAGCAAGCTGGCTGTGCTCCAGATGGTCGCCGCGCCCGATGAGTCCATGCAAGACGCCGTCGCGCGTATTGCTCAGGCAGCCGTTGACCTGACGCGGGACGGCGCGCAATGCATCGTGCTGGACGACGCGCAGGCGATGGATGGTTCGCAATTGTGGGTCGATCCGCTGTTGGCGGTCGCCGCCGTCGACCGGGCGTTGTGCGAGGCCGAGGCGGAAAATAACCTGCGCCGCCGGGTGGGTATCGTGCTGCGTTCGGGCGCAATTCGCGACCTGCACGATGTCGCGTTGATGATTGGCATGGGCGCGAACGCTCTGGTTCCATACGCGCTCTATGCCGTTGGCCTTGGCATTGCCCCGCGCGCGCCGCGTACGCCGCTCAGCGCCGATGAATTGATCGAACGGCTGGATAACACCGTCGCCGCGATCACGGCGGGCCTGCAGAAGGTTACCTCGACCATTGGCTGCCATGAATTGCGCGGTTACGGCAAGTCGTTCAGCTCGATCGGTCTGGGCACGGATGTTGCGGAGGTTTTCGGGACGCCTAACTATTTCGGCTCCGAAACCATCGGCGCGACATGGGAAACGATCCGGGCCGACGCCGCAGCGCGGGCAAGCGAACTGCGCGGCGAAACGCCGAACAAACTGGAGAACCCGGACCGCTTCTATCCAAAGATGTGGAAACGTGTCGAGGATATCGCGCTTGGTGAGGCGACGCTTGATGACTACACCGCCGAATTACTCGAACTGGAACAAAAACAACCTGTCGCCATTCGCCATCTGCTGGGTCTGAAGCCGGCGGTAGAGCAACCGTCGCCGGACAGCGTGGATATCAGCATCCGGGATCACGCCATGCCGGTGGTCATCGGTGCGATGTCATTTGGCTCTCAGGGCGAATTGTCTTACAAGGCCTATGCCGAGGCGGCGCACCGGCTCAACATTCTTTGCATCAACGGCGAAGGCGGCGAACTGCCCGATATCATGGGCAAATACTATCGCAACCGGGGCCAGCAGATTGCGTCGGCTCGTTTCGGCGTCAACATCGAGTTTCTCAACTCGGCCTGTGTGCTGGAGATCAAGGTCGGGCAGGGGGCGAAGCCGGGCGAGGGTGGCCAGCTTCCCGGCCACAAAGTCACCGAGCAGGTGGCGCTGGCGCGGCGCACGTCGGTCGGTGTTGACCTGATTTCGCCCAGCAACAACCATGACGTCTATTCGATTGAAGACCTGGCCCAACTCATTGAAGAACTGAAGACGGCCAATCCGAACGCGCGCGTTTCGGTCAAAATCCCGGTCGTGCCCGGCGTCGGCATTATCGCCGTCGGCGTTGCCAAGGCCGGGGCGGACATCATCAATATCACCGGCTATGAAGGCGGCACGGGCGCGGCGCGGGCGCATTCCCTGCGTCATGTCGGCCTGCCGGCGGAGATCGGCGTGTGGCTGGCGCATCGTGCGCTGGTGGAGAGCGGCCTGCGCGACGACGTCGAACTGTGGGCCGACGGCGGCATGAAAAGCGGGCGCGACGTGCTCAAGCTGATGTGTCTGGGCGCGAACCGCGTAGGCTTCGGTACGATGGCGATGGTGGCGGTCGGCTGTACCATCTGTCGCAAGTGTCATGAAGGCACGTGCCATGTCGGCATCACGACCCATGTCCGCACCCTCGAAGAAGCCGCCGAAAAAGGCATCAAGCACTTCGAGCCGCGCGATGCCGAACGCGCGGTGCAAGGCATCGTCAACGTCTTTAACGCGCTTGCCGAAGACATCCGCCGCCAGACCGCGCTGCTCGGCCTTCAGCGGACTCAGGACGCCGTTGGCCGCGCCGACCTGATCGAACAGATTGCCTGCCACGACCGCATCGACCTCAGTTACCTGACCATGCCTGTGCCGCCAATGGCGCGCCGGCAGCCACTTCCCGGCGTGGGCCGGCGGCTGGCCCGCCCGCGCAATACGCTGACCAAGCAGATCACCTCGCTTATTGCGGAACGCGCCCGGCGTGGCGACACCGAACTGACCTATGACGACGAAGCCGTGATGGCGATGGACCGCGCTCTTGGCACGCACCTGTGCGGCGCGATCAGGCGCGGCGAGATCGACGCAAATCTGGAAGCGGTTCACCTCAGCTTCAGCAACTCGGCGGCTCCCGGTAACGGCCTCGCAGCGTTCCTCGACGCGCCGGTTGATGTGCTGGTCGAAGGCGGCGCGCAGGATGGCGTCGCCAAGTGCGCGCGCGGCGGCGCGGTGACCATCCTCAAGGGGCTGAACCACGATGGTAAGCGTCTCGACGGTTCGGTCGGCAAGAGTTTTGCCTATGGCGCGCAGGGCGGCACGTTCATCGTGCAGGGCAACGCGGATACACGCGCCTGCATCCGCCTCAGCGGCGCGACCGTCATCTTTGGCGGCGAGGTGAAGGAACCGCTGCGCGACGAACTGGGCAATCTGGCGTCACGCGCCAACCTCAAGGGATACGCCTGCGAATACATGACGTCGGGCCGTGTCCTGATCCTTGGCGATCCGGGGCCGTGGCTGGCGGCGGGTATGTCGGGCGGCGTCATCTACCAACGCATTCAGCCTGAGATGAACCTGACGGTGGATGCCATTCGCCGCCGTCTCGCCAAAGGCGCGATGGTCGACGTGCTGCCGCTGGACGAGGCGAGTCTGGACGACATTCGCGAGATGCTTTCGCTCTATATTCAGACGCTTGAAGCGAACAATCAGGCCGAAGAAGTGGCGCACCTGTACCCGCTGTTGCGCCAACCGGAGGATCATTTCGTACGGATTGCCGTGCCGGGGCGGTAATAATGCCGGCCCGATTGCAACGAAAGGACGAGCGGGGCGCTGAAAAGCGCCCCGTTTTCGTGTCTCATCGCGGCGTGCAAGCTAAGGCGTTATCCGCTCGCCTGTAGCCCTTCGATGAAATGCCGCAAAGTGGCGACAGCCTGCGCGTACTCGGCCAGCGAGAGATGCTCTTCAGGCGTGTGATCGAGGTTGCTGTCGCCGGGGCCATAGGCGATGATGGGGCAGGGCCAGCGCGCGCCGACGACGTTCATGTCGCTCGTGCCGGTTTTGACGACGAAGCTGGGGCGCGCGCCCTGCGCCCGAATTGCCGCCAGCATTCCGCGTACCAGAGCGTTGTTCTTGTCGCCCAGATAGGCGTGTTCGGCGCTGTAGCCGCGCAGTTCGGCGTCGGCAGGGGCCAGCGCCGCTACAGCTTCGAGGACGGCATCGGGCGATAACCGCGGCGGCAGGCGAAAGCCAACCGTCAAGGTGGCCGTTTCCGTCAGATAATCCGAGCTTGTGTTGATCGCGCGCAGGTCGGGCATCAACTGGTCGAAATAGCGCTCGCAGCCGTCGTTGACCTTGTCTGCCCAGAATTGGATGTCGTTCCAGAACTGTACCGCCATGCTGGCGACGCTCGGTTCGGGCCGCGCCGTGTGAGCGACCGGGCGCGACAGTGTGAAGTCGATCAGCAGGCGGCCCTTATAGCCCAGTGTGATACGCTCCGCGCCGCTGGGTTCGCCGATGATGCACAGATCGGGGCAATAGCGATCGCGCGCATGGTACGCGCCCTTGCTGGTAGCGATTTCTTCTTCAACCGCGCCGATGACGACCAGCCGCCAGCCTTCGGGCAGGTTTGCCTGCGCGCCCGTTTCGGCAAAGGCGCACAACGAGCCTTTGGCATCTACGCTTCCGCGCCCGTATAGCAGGCCGTCTCGTTCGAACACTGGAAGCTGGCCGGGATAGGTGTCGATATGGCCGAGCAGGACGAGCGTGTGCGGGGCGTTTTCCGGCCCGCGATGCCCGCAGGCGTTGCCGGCTTCATCGACAAAGGCACGATAGCCATGAGCGGCCATCCAATCTGTCAGATAACGGACAGCAGGCGCTTCTTCCCGCGATGGGCTGTAGATTTCGACCAGGCGGCGCAAAAGCTCGCTCATGACGAGGCTCCTGCTGCGAACCGCGCCTGTAACATCGGAACCAACCCGCCCGCATCGAGGATGGCGCGCACGGAGGGCGACAGCGTCGGAACCGCGAACTGCTGCCCGGCGGCGACAACGATCCCTGCCTCCAGATCGACCTCGATTTCATCGCCCGTCTGCACGAGGTTGCGCAGGCCGGCGATAACCAGCGGCAGCACACCCTGATTGATGCAGTTGCGAAAATAGAGACCGCTGAAGGACTCTGCGATCAGGATGTTGACTCCGGCATGTTTGAGCGCGGTCACGGCCTGTTCGCGGCTGCTGCCACAGCCCCAGTTGCGTCCGGCAACGATGATGTCTCCGGGCCGGACGCCGGCAGCGAAAGCGGGATCAAGGTCTTCGAGCGCGTGCGCCGCCAGCTCTGCGGGCGTTTTCAGGGTGTAGGTATATTTGCCGGGAAAGATGACATCGGTATTGACGTCATCACCGTAAACCCAGACACGGTGTCGCGTCATTGCAGATACTCCCTCGGATCGGCGATGGCCCCGCGAATGGCGCTGGCGGCGACGACATAGGGGTTGGCGAGATAAATCGGCGCGTCGGCGGTTCCCATGCGTCCCCGGAAATTGCGGTTGGCCGTGCTGATGGTGGCCTCCTGCGGCGCGGGGATACCCATATGATTGCCCATGCATGGACCGCAGCCCGGTGTGCCGATCGCGGCTCCGGCTTCGATCAGCGTTGACAGTACGCCGGATTCCGCCGCCCGGCGCAGAACCTCGGCACTGGCCGGAATGACCACCAAGCGGCAGCGCACGCGGCGGCCCGCCAGCACGCGCGCGGCGGCTTCCAGATCCTCGTAACGCCCGTTGGTGCAGGTCCCGATAAATGCCTGCTGCACCGGTTGCCCGGCGGCATCGGAAAGCGGCACAACGTTCGCCGGGGAATGTGGCAGCGCGATCTGCGGCTCCAGCACGCTTACGTCGAGGGCGTAGATGTCGCTGTAAACGGCATCATCATCGGGATAGAGTGGTGTATAATCGCGCGCTCGTTTCGCTTCCAGCGCCGCGAAAACGAGATCGTCGGGAGGCAGGTAGGCGTTCATCGCGCCAAATTCAGCCATCATGTTGGGCAACACGGCCCGCTCGTCCAGAGACAGGCGGCTGATGAGGTCGCCGTGAAACTCGACCGAGCGATACTGCCCGCCGTCCGCGCCGCGGTCGCCGATGATCCGCAGCGCGACATCCTTGGCTGTCACGCCGGGTTGCAGGTGGCCGGTCAGAATAACGCGCATTGCTTCCGGCACGCGCAGCCACAACTGGCCCGTCGCCCAGAGCGCGGCCATTTCCGTGCGCCCCACGCCCATGCCAAACGCGCCCATCCAGCCGAAGTGCGTACTGTGGCTATCCGCGCCGAGGATGGTTTCACCCGGCAGGACGATCGCTTCCTCGCTCAGTACCTGATGGCAGATGCCGCGCCCGACCTCGAAGAAATGCCGGATGCCCTGCAGGCAAACCCACTCCCGGATTTCCGCGTGGTTTTGCGCGTGCTGCGTTGTGGGCGCGGGGACGGCATGATCGAGCGTGATGGCGACCCGTTCGGGATAGCGAATGCGGGGCGCGCCGATCTTTTCGAATATGCGCCGGATCGCTGCCGAGTTGTCGTGGCTGAAGACGACATCCGGCATCACGTCGAGGATGTCCCCGGCGCGTGCGCCGGACACGCCCGCCGCGCGCGCCAGCGCTTTTTCGGCAAACGTATAACCTGTCATGAGCCGGCGGCCTCCCGCAGTAGGGCATCGACCTCGCTCAGCGATAGCGCCTGCCGGTCTGCTCGCTGCTTGACGGTCTGCGTGATCGCCCGTAGCGTGTTGTCGTCCAGCGTGAGGCCGAGGGCGCGGGCGCGTTGGCGAATACCGTTCCATCCGGTCAGGCGGTGGCCGATGCTGATTTCACGCTCCAGCCCGAAATCATCGGGCGAAATAATCTCATAAGTTGTTGGATCGGCGAGCACGGCTTTGGCGTGGATGCCTGCCTTGTGGATAAAGGCGCTTGCGCCGGTAATGTAGTTGTTGAATGGAATTTCGATCTGGCAGATGGTGGCGATCAGGCGGTCCAGTTCAGGCAGCAGGCGCAGGTTGTACTTGGCGACATACGACCGGTCGAGGGTGTATAGCCGGGCGATCAGACCGCCGAGCGGCGTGATGCCGTTGCGCTCACCGATGCCGAGGATGGTTGTATCAATATGTGTCGCGCCTGCTTCCAGCGCCGCGCAGGCGTTCGCAATCGCGCAGCCGCTGTCGTTGTGGCCGTGAAATTCCACATCGAGGCCGGTCAGGCGCACGAGCTGGTGTACCATGTTGTAGACCTGCGCCGGTAGCGCAACGCCGACGGTATCGGCCACGCCAAGGCGGTTCACCATACCCAGATCGGCGACGGCCAGATAAACCCGCAACAGGTCGGCTTCGCGGCTGCGGAAAGTATCTTCCGTGCTGAAGCGAATGACCATTTCGGGCGCTTGCTCTCGCACAAACCGGATGACGTCTGTCGCCAGATCTATAATTTCCGGGATCGTTTTGCCGTGGCTGTGCTGCATCAACTGCGGCGATGTGCCCATCACGATATCGAGGCCGTGGACGCCGGTATCGATGGCGCGGCGCGCGTCCTCCTTGTTGCAGCGGATATGCGTCAGAATGCGCGCTTTCAGCCCGGCATTGACGATGGTACGCAGGTCTGCCTCGCTCTGAGGCGAAGCGCACGGCGAGGTCAGCTCCAGCATTTCGACGCCAAATTCGTCGAGCAGGCCGGCAATTTCCAGTTTCTGGCTGGTCGAGAACGTCGCGGTGCTGAACTGCTCGCCTTCGCGCAGCGTGCTGTCGATGATCGAAAACCGGTCAAGCGGCATGGTTCAGAACCTCCTCGATGGCCGATACAACCGCCCACAAATCCTCATCTTCGATGACCAGCGGCGGCAGCAGGCGCAGCACCGACGCACCCGCCGGAAGCGCCAGCACGCCGCGTTCTTGCAGCGCGCGCAGGACGGGGGCGACCTTCTGGCGCAGTTCGATACCGATCAACAGACCGCGCCCGCGCACTTCCCGGTAGGCGCGTTCCGGCAGGCGTTCCCGCAGGCGAGCGCGCACCGCTTCGCCGCGGCTTCGCGCCCGTTCGATCAGATCGGACGATTGCAGCACATCGAGGACCGCCAGCCCGGCGGCGCAGGCCAGTGGGTTGCCACCGAAGGTGCTGCCATGCGTGAGCGGCGGCACAGGGCCGATACCTTCGGCCATCAGCACCGCGCCCATGGGAATGCCGCCGCCGATGCTCTTCGCCAGACACATCAGGTCGGGTATGACGCCTTCCTGCTGGCAGGCGAATAACGTGCCCGTGCGCCCGAAGCCGGTCTGGATTTCGTCGACGATCAGGAGCGCGCCATGCTGGCGGCAGCGGTCGTGAACCGCGCGCAGATAGCCTTCCGCCGCCGGATGCACGCCGCCTTCTCCCTGAACAGGTTCGACAATGACCGCCGCGATGGTGTCATCTAGTACCCCGGCCAGCCGTTCGATGTTGTTGTACGGGACATGAACGACATCGGGCAGGAGCGCGGCAAACGGCTCGCGGTAGCTGCGTTCCCATGTCGCGCTCAGCGCGCCGAGCGTGCGCCCGTGAAACCCGCGCATGGTGGAGACGATGCGCGTTCGCCCCGTCGCCAGCACGGCGAATTTGATCGCTGCCTCGACGGCCTCCGCGCCGCTGTTACACAGAAACACGCGCTCCATACCTGCTGCCGCGCACAATGCCGCCTGATATCGCGCCCGCACCGGGTTATGAAACGACTCAGGGCAGGCGATGAGCGTCGCGGCCTGCTGTTGAATGGCGCTGACAACCGCCGGATGCGCGTGGCCCAGATTGGCTGCTCCCTGCCCGCCAACACAGTCGATATAGCGATTGCCGTCCGCATCCCAGACAATAGCGCCTTCGCCCCGCACGATCTCAAGATCGCGTTTCAGGTATGCGCCGCTGGTGTGTCGTTGTTCCAGCACGCGAAGCTCAGTCGCCGGTTGCCGCAGCATAGGCCACCTCGTTGTGGATGTGTGTGCCGCCGCCGGCCAGCGCCGCGTCGAGCGGGGAAGGGACGCGTGAGTCCGCGAGGATAGTCCGCCCAATCCCGGCCTGCGTGGCTGCCAGCAGTTTTTTCTTCATGCGCCCGCGCGCGTAGGCTTCATAACGCTGCAATTCTGAAAGGTCGAACGCGGGGATCAGTGAGGCGGGATCGGAGACTTCGCGCAGCAGGCCGGGAACGTTGCTCAGAATGACGAGCGTTTGTGCCTTCAGCGCTCGCGCAATCGCGGCGGCGGCGAGATCGCCGTCGACGTTAAGACGCTCGAACGCCTCCCCCATGGCCAGCGGCGCCACGACCGGCACGCGTCCGGCCATCTGGAGCGCGCGCAGCAACTCGGCGTCTACGCCTGTGATCGTGCCGGAATAATCGTCGCGTACGATGATCTGCCGGCCATTGTGCAACGCGCGAATCGCCGCTTTGCGCCGGGCTGCGATCACGTTAGGCCCGGCCAGTCCCACAGCGCGCACGCCGAGCGACTCGAGTTGCGCGACCAGTTGTTGGTTGACGCTGGCGGCTGCCGCACTGTAAATTTCAAGCGTGCGCGCGTCGGTATACCGGCTGACATGACCGCCGGGCGTTGTCAGCGTGCGCGCCGGATAGCCGACCTCTTCTGCCAGCCGGTTCGCTGCGTCGCTTGCGCCGTGCACCAGTAGCCACTGTTCGCCCGCCTGTACGCGCCGAGCCAGATTTTCCAGCGCTGCTTTGTGATCGACGCCTGCGCCGCCGCCCAGTTTCAAGACATAGGTCATGGATAGATGCCTCCAAAGGTGAGCGCGGTCGTTTCCTCAAACCCGCACATCAGGTTCATGCACTGCACCGCTGTTCCGGCAGCGCCTTTGCCGAGGTTGTCAAGCGCTGCCAGCAATACGGCATGGCCGGTCGCCGGGTCGTATTCCCAGCCCACGTCGGCATAGTTGGTTCCCGCCAGCAGGCGCGGCTCAGGGTGGCGGTGGATGCCCGTGCGCTCGTGAACGATACGCACAAACGGCTCGTCGTTCCACGCCGCGCGATAGGCAGCCCACAGGTCGCGTTCCTGCAAATCGCGGGGCAGGGTGACGTGTACCGCCGCCGCGACGCCGCGCACCAACTCGACGCTGCTCACCGCAATGCGGACGTCGAAATCGCCACAGGGGGCCAGCGCCTGCCGTACTTCGGCGGTATGGCGGTGGCCGGTCATCTGAAACGGGCGCACGACGCCCGCACGCGCCGGGTGATGGCTCGACTCGGAAGGGGAGCGCCCGGCTTCGCTGCTGCCCACTTTGACATCGGCGATCAGTGGTTGCCCGGCATTGAGGATGCCTGCTTTCACCAGCGCCCAGACGGCCAGAAAGGTCGCCGTAGCGTTGCAGCCCACGCCGCTGACATAGTGTGCGTTGGCAAGCTGATCGCGATTGAGTTCCGGCAGGCCGTAGACAAAGCGGCCCAGCCATTCCGGGGCAGCGTGGTTTTCGCCATAGTAGGCGGCGTACTGATCCGGGTTTCGCAGCCGGAAGTCGGCGCTCAGGTCGATGATCCGCCCGGCGAGGGAGGCATAGCGTTCGATTTCTCGCTGCGCCTCTCCATGGGGCAGCGCCAGAAACAGAACATCACATGGCTGCAGACCGTCGCGGCTGATGAAACGCAGGCGTGTCTGGCCGCGCAGATGTGGGTGGCGCTGGTAGACGAACGCACCGGCGTTGCTTTCCGACGTCGCCTGAACGACTTCCACGCCGGGATGCTGAAGCAGCAGGCGCAGCAGTTCTCCTCCGGTATATCCGGACGCGCCAACGATGCCGACGGTCAGTCGAGTCATGCCCTTACTCCCACGTGCTCCAGCACATACTCGGCGATGCGGCGGGGGATATCGACGCCGGTCGGTGCGATGCTGTTGCGGAATTCCATCGTATGGTTGACTTCACATACCAGTAGGCCGCGACCGGGCGCTTCCAGCAGGTCGACTGCCAGCACGCCTCCTTGCCCGCCACTAACCGCCAACGCCGCCCGCGCGCAAATATCAGCCAGTTCATCCGTGACAGGGCAGTTGGCTGCCTGCCCGCCGCGAGCCGTGTTGGTGATCCAGTGTGGCGAGTGGCGGTAGATGGCGCAGATCACTTCCGTGCCGATGACGAAAGCCCGGATGTCGCGCCCCGGTTTGCGGATGTATTCCTGAATGTAGAAGATGTGATGGCCGACGCCGCCCAGAACTTCTTTATGTTCCAGAATCGCCTCTGCTGCGTCGCGATCATTGATGCGGGCCAGCAGTCGTCCCCACGAGCCGGTTGCCGGTTTCATGACGACCGGATAGCCGATACGTTCGATGGCCTCCAGCGCCGCTTCGGGGCTGAACGCCACTTCGGTGACCGGCTGCGCCACGCCCGCCTGAGCCAGCGCCAGCGAGGTGCGAATTTTGTCGGCACAAAGGCTGGAGGTGGCGTAATTGTTGATGGTGGGTATTCCCGCCGCCTCGAACAGTTGCAGCGCGACCAGCCCGGCGCTGGTGCTGACGCTGCGTTCGAGCAGGATATCCACGTCCGGGTGGAAGTCGCCGACGCGGGCGGCGATTTCGCGCTCGTCCAGCCGTGTTGCCGGCGCGCCCAGCGCCTCGAACGCTTCAAACAACAGCTTTTCCTCGACGCGCACGCGGCTGCAAAGGATACCGATGGTCATTCGCCCCAGTCCTCCATCTCCATCGGCGCGAGATCGACGGCCAGCGGATCGAGACTGACGACCTCAAGCTCCACGCCGCAGTCGCTACAGGTCAGTATCTCGCCCTGCATCACATCATTTTCCAGAACCAAGGGAGCGCCGCATTCCACACATTCGGTCATCATGTCTTTTTCTCCTCGTTCAACGACCGGCGAATAAAACAAAACGCCCCGGCTGGCGATCGGCCAGTCGGGGCGCTTGGTTCCTACACGAACGCGAAGAAGCGCTACCGGCACAATCGCCGCCAGACGGTGCAGGGCTTCTTCGACTTCTTGAATTCGACAACGAACAGTGTCATCATGGTTGGTTTTTTCGTAAACAAAAAGGCCACCCGCCGGGTGGCCTTTGATCGCTTTGCCTGATCGTTACTCAGCAAACAGCGCGAAGCCAGCCACCCGTCGAGGTGACGCTGAACTTCTTCGCCTTCTTGAACATGCTGCCGAGCGTGATCATGTGTGCCAGAACCTCTGAAACGTATCAGTCAGAGAATAATGTTCTTTTTGTCATTCGTCAAGAGATCAGTTTGCCCGGTTAGGGGCATTCTGGGCTTGACGGTAACCCCGCACCCAAAACGAGGGTGCGGGCGTCCAACCGCTTATTTCTTGGAAGCCTTGTCGACGGGAACTTTCATCGAGTCCCAGTCGCTCTTCGAGACGAACTTCGTCAGCACGCGACCGTCTTCGGTCTTGCCGCGAATGCCGTAACGGATCTGGCCATTCTGAGTTTCAAACGTGGTCTTGGTGATCTTGCTTTCGTCAATCGATACCTTCTTGCGGGTTTTCACGTCATAGAATTCGATTGCCATGATGACACTCCTTTAGGTTGTCTGGCATGTGTTGAGAAACGTTTCTCTCACATGTATGGATTGTAGCATAAATATTTGTATAACAAGTGGGTCCACGCGGGAAAATGGTTAGAATCTTGTGATAAGCAGGTAAAAACAGGCAAAAAAGACGCGCCTGACGCCTCGTTTTGCCTGTTGCGGGCGCTTTGGAGGGCCGAGAGCGAGGGTCTTTACTGGTTTGGCAACCCTGTTCTTGCCGGGCCAAGCAGTCTTTCGACAATCACGACATCGCGCCAGATGCCATCCAGTTGGCCGTGCCGTTGGTAGATGCCAACCTCACGAAACCCAACGCTGGCCAGCAGTCGCCGGCTGGCGTTGTTTTCGACAAATACCCGCGACACGAGTTTCCAGAAACCTGCCGCTTCTGCCGCTTCGATTAGCGCAAGCAGCGCCATCCGGCCCGCACCCTGATGTCGCGCCGATCGTTCGACATACATCGAGAATTCTGCGATGCCTGCATAGCAGACGCGTGGCCGGTAGCCTGATGTGGCCGCGAAGGCGATTACTTGCCCGTCGCGCTCGACGACCACGATCGGATGGATGCCGTCGAACCAGCGGCGCACATCATCGGCCGTCCGTTGTGTCGTTTCGAACGTGGCGATGCGATCCTCGATGCCCTGATTGTAGATCCGCGCGATGGCAGGCGCGTCCGCCGGCGTCGCGCCGCGGGCAATCTGGGTGGTTGAGGAGCTGGTCGTTGTATTCATGCTGTGTTCCGTCATATCGAGTCGTCGAATCGTGCGCCGGGGACGGTTGCCAACACGCGCCGGACTTTGAGCGCCAGATGCAACAGCAGGCGATTGTCGGCGTCGTCGAGGTTCAGCCCGGTCAATTCGGAAATACGTTCCAGACGGTAGACCAACGTGTTCCGGTGAACATCGAGGTCGCTGGCGGCTTTCGCCAGATTGCCATTGGCCTCGAAAAACCCGTTCAGCGTGCGGATCAGATCGGCTTGCTTGCGCTCGTCATATTCAACCAGTGGCCCCAGCGTCGCCTGATGGAAGCGGCGCAGGTGATCGAGATTGCGCTCCTTCAATGCCAGCAGCAACTGGTACAGTTTGAGGTCGCCGTAATAGGTGGTGCTTTCGCGGTCGCCTAGTTCGCTGGCGATGTTGACGGCATCTCTGGCCTCGCGATAGGCTTCCCGAAGCGCGAACAGTCCGGTCGCCGGATGGCTGATGCCGGCGGCGACAAGACCGCTGGGCGTGCGCCCCGCGAGTTGCGCGCGCACATCCTCGGCAATGCGCCGCACACGCTCGCCCGATGCCGGGTTTTCGAGCGGGTAGAGCGCGACGATCACGTCGACATACTGGCCGACCGCGCCGTTGATTTGCCTGCGCGCCATGTCATCGCGCACCAGCGGGATCAACGAGTCCAGCGGAAGTGACGCGCCCGCGCCGGTTGTCGCCCGGAAGACGACGACCATGTACAGCGTGTCGGGGGAAAAGCCAGCCTGCTGCGCGCGCGTTGCCAGCAGATCGTCGTCGGCCGGCGTGCCGCCAAGCCACATTTGTATCCAGTCACCACGCGTTTGCTCGACGGCGAGGGCGATGGCGCGGCTTTTGGCCAGTTCAATGGCGCAGACGTCCGCGCCGTAGACCATCACCAGCCGGTCAAACTCATTGAGTTCTTCGCGGCCATTCACCAGCGACAGATAACCGGCGATGCGCTTTTCTGCCTTGAGCGCGGTGGTATAGCCGATCGGGCTTGAGACGACGACGCCTTCCGTGGTGGGCGCTTCATGGGCAAGCCAGTTTTGAAACGCGCCGTAGGGCAGGCTTTGCAACAGGTTGCGACCTGCTCCGGCTGCGCGCCGGGCGACGCTCGGATAGACCTGAGCCATCAGAACGCCGGCGTCGTCATGAACCACGACCGGTCTGGCGGTTGCGCGGGCGATAATCTGCAACAGACTGTTGAAATCGCGGTTTTCCGCCGCCAGTCGCGCCAGTTGCCGTTGAATTTCCAGTGCGCGCTGGGTAAGTTGCGCTTCCTGATTGACGATCAGCGTCGTCACGGCCCGTTCTACACGCGGCAGGCTGCAATCTTCGGGCAGCAGGAGAAGCGCCACAGAATGCTGCGCCGCGACTTCCGTCGTCTCAGTGCTGATGTCGTCGATTGCGGCGACCGCGTGGACGCCCGCTTCGGCCAGCCCGGCGACCACTTCCGCGAGCGTGATACGGCTGTCATAACCACGCAGCACATCCATGGAAACCAGCGCCAGTTCGCCGCCGTAGATATCGGGAAACGCGGGCGGCTGGGCGCGTACGGTGACGGCCCACGTGATCGACGTGTCGGGAGAGCCGGAAACCAGCGTCGTTCCGAGGGGCAATGCGAATTGAAGGAGCGCCTGGATGGTGGTCTTGTTGGAGTCAGTCATACGCCCCACTTGCCTGCACAGAACCGATGCAGATTTTATGCGGGTACACTGCTCTTAATTATAGTGACTTTCAACAAAGTGTCAGAGCGTATATTGAGGGATTTTCACAAGGGGAAGGCGCGTTCTTGTATGCTTTGACGCGCAACAGCCGCTCGTTATATGCCTGTGTCTGGCAGTTTGTCGCAAATGCACAATGCGAGTGGTGGCCCAGGGTCTTGCTGAGCCTGGGCCACCCGTGAGCTTATTCGATCCGCTTGACGCCGAGGGCGAGCGTTTCGCCGTCGAACGTGAACTCGCTCCGGTAGAAGCCGTCATCGGGTTCGGCTTGTTCCAGCTTTGCCGACAGCGTTTCGGCGCGAATGTAGTCCGCGAACTGCTCGATGGCCTTTGCCAGCCGCTCGCTGGCGACATAGCGCGTCACGATATTGTCGCTGATGTTGAAATCGGCGTCGCGGCGCATCGACTGGACGCGGCGCACGACTTCGCGCGCCAGCCCTTCGTTGATCAGATCGTCGGTCAACCGCGTGTCGAGCACGGCCATATAGCCGTTTTCCTCGGCAAAGGCCGAACCTTCACCCGCTGTCATATGGACTTCGACTTCTTCCGGCGTCACTTCAAACGTCTCGCCATCAAGTTCGATAGTTACGTTCTCGCCCGCCAGCAGCATCTTCGCCCAGCGCTGCACATCGTCCTGCGCGCCCTCGCGCAGAGCTTTCTGAACGCGTGGGAAGTTCTTGCCGAATTTGCGGCCCAGAAGCTGTGGCAGCGGGTTCAGCGCGTACTGTGGCTCGGCCAGCACGCGGACGGCCTTGACGTTCAATTCGTTCCGGATCAGGCCGGACATCTTTTCGAGGATGGCCGCTTCGCCCGCCTCGCGCACGACAAATGCCGCCTCGGCCAGCGGCTGGCGCACGCCGATTTTCACCGACTCGCGGGCGGCGCGGCCCAGGCTGACCAGCCGCTGCACCAGCCGCATCTCATCGAGGCGCGACTGCTCGATCAGGCTAGGGTCGGCTTCGGGCCATAGCGCCAGATGCACGCTGGGCGGAGCGCCATTCACTTCGGCGGCCAGATTGCGGTAGATCGCCTCGCTGATGAACGGCGCGGCAGGCGCGATCAGCTTCGCCACGGTGACCAGACACTCGTACAGCGTGGCATAGGCCGATAGCTTGTCGGTATCGCTCTCGCTCTTCCAGAAGCGACGGCGGCTCAGACGAACGTACCAGTTGCTCAGCACCTCGACAAACGCCTGCACGGGCCGGGTCGCGCCGGGCACGTCATAGGTGTCGTAGGCTTCAGTCACCTGCTGGATTAACTGGTGCAGTTCGGCCAGAATCCAGCGATCCAGTTCGTCGCGCTTGGTAACCGGCGGTCGTTCGCTTTCCGGCGTCCAGCCGTCGATGTTGGCGTAAGTCACGAAGAAGCTGTAGGTATTCCACAGCGTCAGCCAGAATTTGCTCACGACTTCGCCAACGAGGTCTCGCGAGAAGCGCCGCGATTCGCCCGGCTGGCTGGCGGTGTAGAAATACCAGCGGAAGGCGTCGGCCCCGTGCGTGTCCAGAATGTCCCACGGGTCGACGACGTTGCCTTTGCTCTTGGACATCTTCTGGCCATCGGCGTCGAGAATGTGGCCCAGACAGATGACGTTCTTGAAGGCGACCTGCTCGAACAGCATGGATGAGATGGCGTGCAGGCTGTAAAACCAGCCGCGCGTCTGGTCGACCGCTTCGCAGATGTAATCGGCGGGATACTGCGACTCGAACATTTCGACGTTCCGGTGCGGGTAGCCCCACTGTGCCAGCGGCATCGAACCGCTGTCGAACCAGACGTCGATCAGCTCGACGACGCGGCGCATGGTTCCGCCGCTGCCGTTCGGGTTCGGGAACGTGATCTCATCGACATAGGGGCGGTGCAGATCAAGTCCGGTCAGGTCGCGGCCCGCAAGCTGGCTTAGCTCGGCGACGCTGCCGACACAAATCATCTCGCCCGTCTTGTCGTCACGCCAGATGGGCAGCGGCGTGCCCCAGTAGCGTTCGCGGCCCAACGCCCAGTCCTTCAGGTCTTCCAGCCAGTTGCCGAAGCGCCCGTTTTTGACGTGGCTCGGAACCCAGTTGATCGTCTGGTTAAGCTCGATCATCCGGTCGCGATAGGCGGTGGTGCGAACGAACCACGTGTTGCGGGCGTAATAGAGCAGGGGCGTGCCACAGCGCCAGCAGAAGGGGTAGCTGTGTTCGTACTTCTCCGACTTGTAGAGCAGGCCGCGCCGCTTCAAATCGCGCGTGATTTCCGGATCGGCGTCCTTAACCCACATGCCACGGAACTCGGTCACGTCGTTGATAAACGTGCCGTCGGCGGCGACGGTTTGCAGCACCGGCAGGTTATTGGCCTGGCCGACTGCCATGTCGTCCTGCCCGAAGGCCGGTGCGATATGGACGATGCCGGTTCCGTCCTCGGTGCTGACGAAATCGCCCGCGACAACATAGGCGTAATCGCGCTCGACCGGCAGGAAGGTATAGAGCGGGTTGTAATGGATGCCGAGCAGATCCTTGCCCTTCATGCGCCGGACGACGCGGTACTCTTCGGGATGGATCAGCACCTTGTTCATCAGCTCGGCGGCGAGGATCAGTTGTTCCTTGCCTTCGCCGTCGGGAGATGGCCCCTCGACCTGAACGTAGTCGATCTTCTCGCCCACAGCCAGCGCCACGTTTGCCGGGAGCGTCCATGGCGTTGTCGTCCAGACGAGGAAGTAGACGCCCGGTTTGTCGCGCAGCGGGAAGCGCACAAAGACGCTTGGGTCTTTCACTTCCCGGTAGCCGAGCGCGACCTCGTGGCTGCTGAGCGGCGTGCCACAGCGCGGGCAGTAGGGAACAACCTTCAGCCCTTCGTAGAGCAGGCCCTTGTTCCACAATTGTTTGAGGATCCACCACACGCTCTCGATGTAGTCGTTGGTGAAGGTCACGTAGGCATCATCGAGGTCGGCCCAGTAACCCATGCGCTCGGTCAGCTTCTCCCACTCGGTGATGTAGCGGAAGACGCTGGCACGGCATTTTTCGTTGAACTGGGCGATGCCGTATTCCTCGATTTCGTGCTTGTGGCTGATGCCGAGCTCTTTTTCGACTTCGATTTCGACCGGCAGGCCGTGGGTATCCCACCCGGCTTTTCGCAAGACGTAGTAGCCCCGCATGGTCTTGTAGCGGGGGAACATGTCTTTAAAGGCACGCGCCAGCACGTGATGGCTGCCGGGGCGGCCATTCGCCGTCGGCGGGCCTTCATAGAAGACGTAATTGGGGCCGCCTTCGCGCTCGCTCATGGAGCGCTCGAAAATGCGGTTCGCGCGCCAGAACTCGATCTGTTCGCGTTCAACTTTCTGAATGTCGACTTTGGGATTGACTGGCTTAAACATCACGGCTCCATGCTGCTACAGGACTCTGATACGTGTTAGGGGTAACGGGTTAAGCCCACGTCTGGCGTATCAGAACGACAATCGGCCGCGATGCAAGCCAGAGCTGGCTCACATGCACGGATGCACCTCCCCCTTTTTACAAAGACAATTCTTTTGGAGATCGCAGGCTTTCATTATCGCGTATTTTGGCTCATTCGCACAGGGAAAGGAAGGGGGTGGGGAAGGCCGTTCGTGATTATCATGTTGCTCCAATTTCGGATGCGATGATCACGTCTGGCGGGCTTCGTGTCCGAGGCGTCCCAAATCTTTCTGCACCGCCGCGCCGTAGGGTGTGTGGGCGAAGCGTTCGGCGGTCGCCTGCCAGTAGGGGAGGCCGTCGCGCAGCAAGGCCTCCTCGGGGCGCGGGCCGGTTCCCATCCGCCACAACAGTAGTGCGTTCATGAATTGGCGATGCGGCTCCTGTTCGAGCTGGCTTGCCTCGTGGAGCGCCGTTTTGGCCGCTTCCGTGTCTCCGGCGTGATACAACGCTTCGGCCAGATCGGAGCGGATGACGGGCGGTGCGCCTGCGTCGAGCGCTTCTCGGAGTGTCGCCGCCGCTTCGGCATAATTTCCCTTCGATAGCAGCGTTCGGCCAAGCCCGTAGAGCGGGAAGTGGTCGCCGGGCGCTTTGGCCAGCGCTTCGCGGAGCGCGGTTTCGCTTTCATCGAGGCGGCCAAGCTGGCGGTAGGTGTTGCCAAGCAGGGTCAGTTCTTTTGCATTCGCGGCCTTACGTTCCTGTTCCAGCACGCGGAGCGCTGCTTCGAATTCGCCTTTGAGGTAGTGGCGTTGCGCCTGCGTGAACGGCGTTACGAGATCGCGGTTGGCCCACAGCACGACGAGCTGCAGCACCAGTAGCAGCCCGACCACGCCGATGATGGCGGGCAGGCGCAGTTCCGGGGGGCCAAGACCGGCGAGCAGAATGACCAGCGCCAGCAGCACCAGCGCGGTCACGACGGCGATCTGTGCCGGGCGTTCCCAGACGCGGAAGCGCTCAATCAGGCTGCGGGTAAAGAAGCCCATCGCATTTAACCGAGATTGCCCGCGTCGGCGTCGGCCAGCGCCTGCTCGATGGCGGCGATTTCGTAGCGCAGCGCCTGCCCATAAGCCGTGCCTTCGAGCGCGCGCAAACCCGCTTTCCAGGTCGCCAGCCCGTCGCGGGCGCTCATCATACGGGCGGTGGCGCGTACGGCCTGTTTCGTCTTTCCCTGCGCCTGATAGGCTTGCGCGAGGTGATAAAAGACGCGCACACAGTAGGCGGCGGGCATGGCATGAGCGGCGGCCTGCTCGAACGATTCGATTGCGGCTTCCGTATCTCCGGCGAAGCGCTGGACGAAGCCGAGTTCCGCCCAGATGATCGGCTGGTCGGGCGCAAGCTCCGCCGCCCGCTTGAGCGCGTTCGCCGCTTCTTCATAGGATGCCTGCAGGCGGTAGCCGTTAGCGAGCGTGATGTAGGAGTCGGGATCGTTGGGATACAGGGCGACGGCGCGGTCGGCGGCGGCTTGTGCCTTCGCCAATTGGCCGCTGTAGGCATAGGCGCTGGTCAGCAGCATCAGGACTTCGGCTGTTTCTTTGCCTTCCTTGATCGAGCGTTCCAGCAGCGGGATTGCGTCGCGGAAACGGAAGGCTTCGATCAGCCGGTAGGCATCGCCGTAACCGGAACCCTGCTCGCGCGACTGGCGGGCGAGAGCGACGCCGACAAACGCGAACACGACCAGAAACATGAGCGCCGCAAGGCACAGGCCGCCCAGAGCAATCGCTACCGGGGTCGACAAACCCTCTACCGGGGTCGGGCGATTACGCGCGTCGACATACTCGACGATGATGCCGCCGATGAACACGACGATACCGATAAACGCCAGCACCAGCGACACATAAATGATGAGAAACCGCTGCCAGCGGCTCATGCGGGTGCTCCACTCGCCAGTTGCTCGACCGTCATCTCGTCCTGCGCCAGCGCCTGAGCCGTGCGAATGTCGTCGCCCAGCGCCGCTCGTAGCGTGGCCGCCTGATCGCTACCGAGGAGCGTGTTCCATTCTTTCAGCGCGCCCCGCTCGGCCTTGAGCGCGGCGACTTCCCGACGCGCCGATTCCAGATCGCCCAGCCGGGCATAGGCGCGGGCGAGATACAGCCGCACGAGCAGGCGATGGCGTTTCTCCGGAACGCGCAGCCGTAGCGCCTGCTGCAAATGCTCAATCGCTTCGTTCGACAGGCCAAGGCGGTCTTCGATCATACCCAGATTATAGGCGGCAACCCATTCGCCCGGCGCGAGCGCATAGGCTTTCAACGCGGCCTCGCGCGCGGCGTCATACCGGCCCGATTGCAGGTTGACTTCCGCCAGCCCATTGTAGGCCACTGCCGAATCCGGTTCCAGTTTGACCATCTGCTCGTAATCGCGGCGGGCGCGGTCGAGCTTGCCCCAGACACGCAGGATCTCGGCGCGAAAGCGGTAGTGCTGGCCCTCGTTGGGCTCCGCCTTGATGACGTCGTCCATGATCCTTACGGCATCGGCAAACTCGTTTTTACGCAGGTGTTTAACCGCCTTCTGGTATTCCATCTTACCGCGCGGGCGGAAGATGATCAGCCCGGCGATGATCCAGCCGAGCGCACCTCCTGCGAAGATGGCCTGATACTCCGGCAGAAAGAGCATGCCGATGATCAGCGCACCGATGGCAGGCAGCAGGATCGCCAGCCAGCGCCCGCGCTCTTCGCGCTCAAGACGGGTGAAGATGATGATTGCTGCGCCGACGAAAAAGATGAGCACCAGCAACGTCTGAACCTGCGGCACCCAGTCTTCTTCGAAGGCGTTGAGGATCAGGCTAATGAGGCCGGTGCCAGCCAGCAGGTAGAAGAGCGCCTGAACGCGCACCGGGCCGAGATACCGGGCGAAGCGACCAATCATGCGGAGCGCTCCGGTCGGTGAGTGTATTCGGTCAAGCGGGCGCTCTGGCCGCTGGAGCTTTCCCAGTAGACGGGAATCCAGCGCGCGTTCAGCCAGCACCGTATCGCTTCGCCGTCTGGCCTGCCGATGCGGAAACCCTGCGACTCTCCGGCGTCCGCGGTCGTCACGGGGACGGGCTGGCCCAGCGGCTCGACGCTCGCCGTCGAAATATGGCCGCCGTGGAGAACGCCGCTGGCCGGATCTAAGCCGGCCTCAAAAATCTCGACGCTTCCGGCCTGCCGGGGCAGGTTTTGCAGAAACCAGTAACGGGCCACCAGCGCCGGGCTGGCGACTTCAAACGGGCCGGTGGCGGCGACGCGGATAACGGCCTGTGGTTCGCCATCGACGCGCGGGCTGATCTCCGCTCCTTCTGGGCTGAAAACGAATTTGGCTTCGGTTTTCACGGTATGGCCGAGGGCCAGCAGGTCGAAGCGCTCGATGCGCCAATGCCCGCCGGTTTCGACAGCCAGCCCTTCAAAGAGCCAGTCGATGCTGCTGTCGGTCCGGCCATCATAGTCGGCGCGAATCGTCAGCGAACCCGCGCCCGGCTCGTGCAACGTCCAGCGCTCGACATCGCCAGCTGGCGTGTCACCGTTGTAATAGGTATATGTGCCGCTGGCGACAAAACGCTCGTGAAAAGAGACCGGGTGAAGCTGGCGCATAAGTCTAAGGCCCGGTTGGGTCCAGTTCGACATAAATTCGCTTGTTGATGCCGCCCTTGCTCTTGTAGTCGGTAATACGAATCCGGCCAACTTCGCGCGTATTGGCGACATGCGTGCCGCCATCGGCTTGCAAATCAAGTCCGACAATTTCGACTGTGCGGACTTCCTGTATGCCTTCCGGCAGCAGGTTGATTTTGGTGCGAATGAGGTCGGGAATCTGGAAAGCCGTTTCGCGCGGCAGGATTTGCACACGCACCTCGCGGGCGGCATCCACTTCCGCGTTGATGCGTTCCTCGATTTCCGACACCAGTTCCTTCTGCAAGCGCTCGAATTCAAAATCCATGCGGCCTTTAAGCGGTTCCATGTTGCCGCCGGTCACGCTAGCGCCATAGTCGCGCCAGACCACGCCGCAGAGGATATGCATGGCTGTGTGGGTTCGCATGAGGCTGTAACGGCGCGACCAGTCGAGGACGCCCTCAACTTCCTCGCCTACCTGGGGCAGGTCATCGCCGCCGATCACGTGCAGATTGCCGCGTTCGACTTTGATGACCGGATAGACGCGGTCGCCTGCCTGAAGCACACCGACATCGTGGGGCTGCCCACCGCCGCCCGGATAAAAGGCCGTACGGTTCAGGCGCACGCTGCGCGTCGCCGGATCGACTTCGGTGACGATGGCGGGGAATTTGTTGATGTAGCTATCCGTCTGGTAGAGCAGTTCGGTCATGGTGCGTTATCTTCCTGATCGAGATCGGCGCGCATTCGCAGCATCACTTCGCGCCCGCCTAGCGCCTTCCAGAACTGCACGCCGGCTTGGTTGTGCGCGGCGACATGCCACTCAAAATAATTCAAATTGCGCGCTTTGAACCACTCGGCCAGCGCGTTCACCAGCGCGCGCCCGACACCAAAGCGGCGATAGCCTTCTTCGACATATATGTCGGCGAGAAAACCGCTCGGCTCCTGCTGAAACATCTCCGGCGGGAAGTCTACGACCACGCCCAGCACATAGCCGATCAGTTTTCCATCTCCTTCGGCTACATAGGTACAGGTGTGGCTATCGTCGATGCGCTCGGCCAGACTGCGGGCATAACGCTGCGGCCCGTCCTCGGTGGCAGGCGGCAGGTCAGGGTCGAGCTTACGATGGTATTCAACCAGCCGCGACCACATCTCGGCTATTGTCTTGGTGTCCTCGACCGTGGCGGGGCGAATTAGAACTTCATCCACAGACCATCCATCCATTCTCGCGCGCCCAGCGACCGCCAGAAGGCTTGGGCAACGGCGTCGCGTCTGGGCGCGTTTACAAGCATCTCGTGTACGTTCTGTTCCGCCAGCCAGCTCTGCGCCGCCTGAACCAGCCTGCGCGCCACGCCGGGCCGGTAGCGGTGAGCGTCGACGGCGATATCGGCGATCACGCCGCGCTTTTCCGGCAGTAGGCCGGGCGGTCCCGGTTCCACCCGCGCTACGATGTATCCCGCTACCTCGCCATCGTCATCGGCGATCAGCAGCGCAACCAGCGGTTGCTCCAGCCACGCGCAGGCGGCGGCCATCCAGCGTTCATGAGCGTTCTCGGCCATCCGAACACGCGGGTCAGCCTGCTGGAGCAGCACGGTCTTTTCATACCACAGTTGCGCGAGATGGGAGACGTCAGCGGGCGTCGCTGAGCGAACAATCAGAGCGCACATGATAAACGATGAGCCTCTAGCGACCGGCGGTTGGCTCAGGGCTGCGTCTACTTCCGCGACAGTGCGATCTGGGCCTGAAGTGGGTCGCGCGACTCGCTGTTGCCAACCGGCGGTGATCGTAAAGTGAGCGGAAAGCATAGCACCGCGCATATTGCAGCGCAAGCGTGCGCCCCGGTCTGCCGGGGGTGTGTTGTCTTTATGCAACGCCCCGGCTACAATCACGCTACTCGCCTTGCTGGAAGATCGTGGAAGATATCCATGGCAACGTATTCGACACAAAACGAAAGTCTGCTTGGACGGGCATGGGCCAATCATCGTGAAGGCCGTCATGAGGCCGCCGTGGCCGATTTCGACCGTATCCTGCGCGATGCCCCCAATGACATCGACGCCAATTTTGGCCTTGGGCTGGCCCAGAAGGCACTGGGCCGCTACGAACAGGCAATCGCTTCGTTCGAAAAGACCAAAGAGGAACTGGCCAAAAAGCTCAAGGACGAACCGGGAGATGACCGCTGGGAAATGCTGACACGCATGTGCGACCAGCGTATCGCCGAGATACGAGCGCTTCAGGGGCAATAGACGCCATGAACCGCCGCGAGCGTTTGGAAAAGACGATTGCCGGCGAAGAAACGGATCGTACGCCTGTTGGACTGTGGCGGCATTTCCCCGGTGACGACCAGCGCGTCGCCGACTTTGCCCGGTCGGTTGTCGAGTTCCAGCGCACATACGACTGGGATTTCGTGAAGGTGACGCCTGCCAGCAGTTACAGTGTCATCGACTATGGCGTTCAGGATCAGTGGGAAGGCAACTGCGAAGGAACACGCACCTACACGCGGCGTGCGGTCACCCGGTCGCTCGACTGGACATCGCTGCGCCCGCTCGATCCGTCGCGGGGCGAGTTAGGCAAGCAGGTTGACGCGCTGCGCCTGATCGCCGAAGGGCTGGACGACGACACGCCGATCCTGATGACCATCTTCAGCCCGCTGGTGCAGGCCAAGCACATCGCCGGGCAGGACATGCTGATACGCCACATGCGGATGCAGCCCGACCGGCTGCGCAGCGGCCTGAGCGTGATTACCGAGAGCACGCTTCGGTTTATCGACGCGCTGCGCCGTGTTCCTATAGCCGGCATTTTCTACGCCGTCCAACACGCCAGCTACAGCGTCATGTCCGAGGCTGAGTACCGCGAGTTTGGCCTACCGTATGACCGGCGTATCCTCGATACCCTGCCGGAGCGCTGGTGGTTTAACATGCTGCACCTGCATGGGGATGCCCCCATGTTCGGGTTGATCAACGAGTTTCGCGTCCATGCCGTCAACTGGCATGACAGAGGAACCGAACCAGGGCTGAGTCAAGCCCGGTTGATGTTCGATGGCGCGCTTTGCGGCGGTCTGTCTTCGGAGGCACACGTTCACCTCGGAACGCCGACGACCATTCGCGATGCGGCGCGGGACGCCATCGCGCAGCTTAACGGGAAACGGCTGATTCTCTCGGCGGGCTGCGTCGTGCCGGTCACATCGCCATGGTCGAACCTGCGCGCCGTACGCGCCGCAGTCGAGCCGTTAGCATAGGAGCAGGCGCGATGCCGATCCGCGTCATTGCCGGAAGCGCCAAGGGGCGGCGGCTGAAAATGGTGCCGGGCGATACCGTACGCCCGATTATGGATCGCGTCAAAGAGGCGCTGTTCAGCATTATCGGGCGGGATATTCTGGGTGCGACGGTGCTGGATCTGTTTGCCGGGACCGGCAGCGTGGGCATCGAAGCTTTGAGCCGGGGCGCGGCGAGCGTGACATTCGTTGATCTGGATCGCAAGGCTATCCAGACGATCAGGGACAATCTTGAGCTGACGCGGCTTGCCGATAGGGCCATTGTCCGCCGGGCCAATGCGTTTGATCTATTGAAGAATCCGCCTGATCGACCGTATGATCTGATCTATGTCGCGCCGCCGCAGTACAAGCGGTTGTGGGTAGACACACTGCTGGCGCTGGAGGAAAATCCGGCCTGGATACCGGCAGGTGTTTCCGTGATCGTGCAGATCGATCCGGCTGAGGCCGAGGATGTTCCGCTCACGCGTTTGCGGCTTGTCGACGAACGGCGCTATGGCAAGACGCTGCTGCGGTTTTATATCGCCGAAGATGTTTCCAATGGGGAAGTGACGGATTAAGGTGCCATCCGTGGTAGATCAGCAAAGACTCGAGCAAATCACTGAAGATCTCGTCCAGTTGTACGAAGTCCATGGGCCGCCCGTCCCCATCGAGAGTATGCTTCAGCGCCCGCCGCATGAGATGTGGGAGGAACTGGATATCAACAATCTTTCCGGCAGCTTCATCTCCATCGGCGACAGATATGCGCCACGTATGTCTCTGGCCCGGCTTTTCGCGCGGCAGATCGCGTCCAGCGAATGGGGCAGCAAGCAAGCGCTGTCGAGTTTGGTCCACGACGAAGAGGCGATCCATGCCTTCGCGCGCATGCTGGTCATGCCGGCCAGCCTGATACGCTCGTTGAGCGAAGGCGCGCGCACGCCGGAATACATCAGCGCGCATTTCGAAGTGCCGGCGGATGACGCGCTGCTGCGGCTTCAGGAACTCGGCTTGTTGAAGCAGGATCGCTAACGGCTTCTGGCGTCGAGGTGGCGTCTGGCGAGCGCTAGCGCCTCTTCGGCTGTTTGCACTTCTCCCTCCACCTGCGCCTCGCGGATCAGTTCCAGCAATTCACCGATCACCGGCCCCGGCTTCAGTTCCAACTGGCGCATGAGGTCGTGGCCATCGACCAGCGGCGGCGGGTCGACCAATTCGTCGCGCCGTATAAAGTAGGCTTCAACCAGTGCCTTGATCCGTTCAAGAAACCGGATCCAGGCGTCCTGATCGAGAAATGCCCCGTAACGAGCCAGAAAATCGGCCAGCGACAGCAGGCAGATATCCACGCCCGCGTCGCCTGCCGTTCGCCAAAAGCGGTAGATGGTTCGCGGCCTGATTTCATCGAGGCGGAACGGCAGGTCGTGATAGCGCACGATGTTCACCAGCCGGGTTTTTTCAGCGTTGCTCAGGCGCAGGGCATCGGCGCGTTGTCCGGCAATGTGGGCGCTGATTGCTTCGTGCCCGGCGAAGGGTTGCCCGGTTCCGTTAGTGGAGGTTGCCGTCGCGCCTTTGCCGGCATCGTGCAGCAGCGCGGCGAGCGTCAGCAGCGCGTGGTGCGGGCGGCCATCCGCCCATGTGTGCTCGAGATGCTGTTGCAACTGCCTGCGATACGGGTCCAGCGCCATCACGATCATGCCGAGCGCGAAGTCGGCGGCGGTTTCGTCGGTGCGCTGCGGGCTGATGGTCAGCACCACTTTTTTGATCTGCTCGACGGTCGCCAGTGTGTGATTCCAGACGTCGAACACATGCGGCGCGGGCTGGCGGATGCCCGGCAGGGTCGTCAATTCCGGCAGAATGACGGCCAGCAGGCCGAGCCGTTCGGCAATTCGCAGCGCGCCTGCCGCGTCCGTCAACGAAAGAATTTTGACCAGTTCGTCGCGCACCCGCTCCGGCGAGGTCTGTCGCAGTCGCTCTGCCTGCGCCCGAATATCGCGCAGCGTGTCCCCGTCGATACGCAGGCGCAACTGGATGCTCTGTCGCACGGCGCGCAGGGTGCGGATCGGGTCGTCGGCGATGGCATGAGGATGGCAGCGGCGCAGGATCTTGTCGCGTGTGTCCTGCTCACCGTTCAGCGGGTCGATCAGCCGTTCGAGGTCGCGCAGATCGACGGCCATGGCATTGACCGTGAAATCGCGATCGCGCAGGTCGGCATCCAGCCCTTCACCGCGGAAGCGGGCGACGTCGAAGACCACGCGCCCCTCCATGGTGTCCACCAGCGCGCGGCCAACATCGCGCTCCGGGTCGAGCGGGAAGAAGTCGCCCCGCAGGCGGTTGGCGATCAGCCGGCCAAGCCGGATGCCGCCATCGGCGACCGCCAGATCGACGTCCTTAATGGGCCTGCCCAGAAGCGCGTCGCGCACCGCGCCCCCGACGATGTAAACAGGCGCGGGATAATCGGCCAGCAACTCCTGAAGATCGAAAATGACATCCGGCCAGCGCAGGGGAACTGTCGGCAGGCGTGGTTCAGACGGGAAGGCCATTGAGCTTGTCCAGATCGACAACGCCGACGAAAGGCAGGTTACGGAATTTTTCATCGAGGTCCAGCCCGTAGCCAAAGACGAACTTGTCCTCGATCTGGAAGCCGGTGTAATCAATCGGGATGTCGATTGTGCGCCGGGCCGGTTTGTCCAGCAACGTACACAGTTTCAGACTGGCCGGTTTGCGCGCCAGCAGAACGTCCATGACGAAACGCAGCGTATGCCCGCTGTCGATGATGTCCTCCACGATCAGCACGTGCTTGCCGATCACCTGCGCCGTCAGGTCCATGTCGATGCGGACATTGCCGGTCGATTCGCGTGCGCCCTTGCCATAGCTCGAAACGGCGAGGAAGTCGATCTCGTGTGGCACGGTGAGGCGGCGCATCAGGTCGGTCAGGAACATGACGCCGCCTTTCAGGATGCAGATCAGTAGCAGATTGTCGGTTCCGGCGTAATCGCGAGAGATTTCCGCCCCCAGCTCGCTTACCCGTTTTTGCAGGGTCGCTTCATCGATCAGAATTTCTTTGAGGAACTGGTCGTATGTGACCACAGCGCGCTCCTTTGAAGTACCATGGCAATCATACCGCACAAGCGCTCACCGACGAAGTTGAACCTGATTACAGCGGGCGCGAGAGGACGCCGGTCCATCGCCGGTTAGAGACATGGTAAAATCGGCTACATCCTTTTCCATGTAGCTGGACTTCCGTGATGGTATCGCAGATTAAAAGCAAGATCAGCGTTGTTAAGCCACGCGACAGCGTGCAGGTGACCTTTCCTTCCGGGCTGACGCTCGAAGGCGAGGTTGGCACGACGATTGAGGAATTTCTGATCGCGGCTGAGCCGCATCTCGGCGGCTACGATAGCCCGATTATGGGCGGCGTGCTGGATGGCAAGCTGCGCGAGTTGTCCTATCCGGTGAAGCGCGACAGCCCTCTGCGCCCGGTTCTGCTGTCCAGCAGCGACGGCGGGCGCATCTACCGGCGCTCGCTGGTCATGCTTCTGGCGACGGCGATCAACGAGTTGTGGCCCGATCTGAAGGTGAATGTCAGCTACTCCGTGCCGGAGGGCGGCTTCTATTGCACGTTGCCACAGCGCCAGCCCTTCACATCCGCCGAACTCGAACGCCTTGAAGCTCATATGCGTGAGATCGTTGAGCAGAACGATCCGATCACCAAGCGGATCGTGCCGCTCGACGAGGCGGTCGCGTTGTTCAAATCGCGCGGCGAGGACGACAAGGTTCGTCTGCTGGAGCAGCGCACCCGCAACGACCTGACGCTATACACGCTGCGCGGTCGCTCGGATTACTTCTATGGCTATATGCTGCCGTCCACCGGATACCTGACCGTATTCCGGCTGATCCGCGCGGGCGATGGTTTTATCCTGCAATACCCGCGCAAGGAACACCCGCATGAGCTGCACGACATTGATCCGAACTCCAAGATCAACGAGGTGTTCAAGGAAGCCGATGAGTGGCTCCGCAAGCTGGGGGTGGAGGATATTGGCCGTCTGAACCGCCACGTCCGGCGCGATACCATTCAGGAATTGCTGCTGGTGGCGGAGGCGCTGCACGAACAGCGCATTGCCCGTATTGCCAACGAGATTAGCCGGCGATACGAGGCACAGGGCACGCGCATTATCATGATTGCCGGGCCATCTTCGTCCGGTAAAACGACCTTCTCCAAGCGTCTGGCGATCCAGCTTCTGGCGCACGGTTTGCGTCCGTTCACGCTGGAGATGGATAACTACTTTGTCGACCGTGAGCTAACGCCGCGCGACGAACACGGCACGCTGGATTTCGAGGCGCTGGAGGCGGTCAATGTGCCGCTGTTCAACAAACATCTTGCGGAGCTGATTCGCGGCGAAGAAGTGCGCCTGCCGCGTTTCGACTTCATTCAGGGCAAGAGCCTGCAGGGGCGGCTGGTGAAGCTGACGCCGCACCAGCTCATCATCATCGAGGGCATTCACGGCCTGAACCCGAAGCTGGTCGCCAGTCTGCCGCGCGAGAGCGTGTTCCGCATATACGTCTCGGCGCTGACGCCGCTGAACGTCGATTTGCACAACCGCGTATCGACGACCGATAGCCGCCTGCTGCGGCGCATTGTGCGCGATGCCAGTTATCGCGGCCACAGCGCGACCGACACGCTGATGCGCTGGCCCTACGTGCGGCGCGGCGAGAAGCGTAACATCTTCCCGTATCAGGAAAACGCCGATGTCATTTTCAATTCGGCGCTGGTGTACGAGCTGGCGGCGTTGCGCCCGCTGGCCGAACCATTGCTCTTGCAGGTTCCTCCAAATACTCCGGAGCATATCGAGGCCAACCGGCTGCTGTCTTTCCTGCGCTGGGTGACGCCGATGACCGAGGATCAGGTCGCGCTCATCCCCGATACGTCGCTGCTGCGCGAGTTCATCGGCGGCTCGATCTTTCAGGACTATCATCCCGGCAACCTGAGCACCGAGGAAACCGAGGCGGCGGTGCATTAGGGGAACCTCACCCCGGCCCCTTCTCCAAATTCAGGACGTGGGATTTGGAGAAGGGGCGAAAGCCGGTTCGGGATGATCGGTCCCTCTCCAAAATCCGTCGATTTTGGAGAGGGAAGGGGTATAGGGTTTTAGGAACCGCTGGTTTCGGGTTCGCGCAGGAGACGTGGCTCGGCGGGTTTCCATAGAGAGAGCGCGCCCGTGCCGAGTAGTGCGATGCCGACGCTGCACAAAAAGACGATGATGTTATTCTGATTCGGCCCGGCGGTCAGCATGGCGACGACCATCTCGATGATCACGATGATGGCGACCCAACGCCCGGCAGCGCCCAGCGCGTATGAGATCACGGCGACCAGTTCAATGATGCCGACGACGTACACCATGATTTCAGGCGCAGGGATGTTGAGTTGCTGGAAATAACCGGCAATCAACTCCGGGTTGGTGAACTTGTTGAGCATTTGCGGAAAGATGATGACCACCGCAATGGCGCGCAGGATAACCGGCAGCCATCGGGTCAATAACGGCCTGTAGGTCATGGCGATTGATCCTTGTTGGGCTGGTCTGTCTTGTGCGAGCAGGCCAGCAAGAGAAGCAATGGCAGCGATTTTAGCACTTTGGGCGGGCGTCCGCTTCGGTCTGATCCGCTTACACTGGGCATAATGAAAAAGCCCTCCCGGTTGTCGAACACGGGAGGGCTTTGTGTCTGGGCGGCTTATCTTGCCAGCAGATCGAGTTCCGGCTCCTGATCGGCCATGATCTGTTTGAGTTCGATAATCTGATCGCGCAGCATGGCGGCCTTCTCGAATTCCAGCGCCTTGGCGGCGTTCTTCATTTCCGTTTCGAGTTCCTTGATCATGCGGTGTAGTTCGTCCTTGGGCAGCATGGCGGCGCTGACCGTGCCGCTCGTCTCCACCTTCTGCTCTTCGGTGACCATCGCTCTGACCCGGTCGGTCAGGTCGCGTACCTGCTTGACGATGCTGGTCGGCGTGATGCCATGCTCGCGGTTGTACGCTTCCTGAATTGCGCGGCGGCGTTCCGTCTCCTCGATGGCGCGCTTCATGCTGTCGGTCATCGTATCGGCGTAGAGGATCACCTGACCTTCGACGTGGCGCGCGGCGCGACCGATAATCTGGATCAGCGCCTGTTCCGAGCGCAGGAAACCTTCCTTGTCGGCGTCGAGGATGGCGACAAGCGAGACTTCGGGCAGGTCGATGCCTTCGCGCAGCAAGTTGACGCCCACCACGACATCGTAGATGCCCAGACGCAGGTCGCGCAGGATTTCGACGCGCTCGATAGTGTTGATCTCGGCGTGCAGATAGTGCGCGCGGATGCCGAGTTCGTTGATGTAACCGGCCAGTTCTTCGGCCATGCGCTGCGTCAGCGTGGTGATGAAGGCGCGCTGGCCCTTCTTGACGCGCAGCGCCACTTCCTGCAACAAATCTTCGATCTGGCCTTTGGTCGGGCGAACGACGACCTGCGGGTCGAGAATGCCCGTCGGGCGGATGATCTGCTGGACGATGCGCTGGCTTACGCGCTTCTCATATGGCCCCGGCGTCGCGGAGGTATAGATCGTCTGGCCCATGCGCTGTTCGAATTCTTCGAACTTGAGCGGGCGGTTGTCCATCGCGCTCGGCAGGCGGAAGCCGTATTCCACCAGCGTCTGCTTGCGTGTGTGGTCGCCGTTATACATGCCGTGTAGCTGCGGGATCGTCATGTGGCTTTCGTCGATCACCAGCAGGTAGTCATCCGGGAAGTAGTCCACCAGCGTGTACGGCGGGCTGCCGGCGGGCCGCTGATCCAGATGGCGCGAATAGTTTTCGATGCCGCTGCAAAAGCCCATTTCCCGCAGCATTTCAAGGTCGTAGCGTGTCCGCTGTTCGAGGCGCTGCGCTTCCACCAGCTTGCCTTGTGCCTTGAAATAGTTGATCTGCTGTTCCAGCTCCTGCTCGATATCGTGCAGCGCCCGCTGGAGTTTGTCCTGATCAGCGACGAACTGGGTGGCCGGGAAGATGACAATCATGTCGCGTGTCGCCAGAATTTCGCCCGTCAGCGGGTCAAACTCGACAATCCGCTCGATTTCATCGCCGAACAGGCTGATGCGGAAGGCTGCGTCCTCGTAGGGCGGGTAGACTTCCAGCACGTCGCCGCGGGCGCGGAACGTGCCATGCGCCAGATCCATGTCTCCGCGTGTGTACTGAATGGCCACGAGATCGCGCAGGATGGTTTCGCGGCGCATGGTATCGCCGACGCGAATCTGAACCATCGAACGGCCCCACGTTTCCGGGTCGCCCGTACCATAGATGCACGACACCGACGCGACGATCAGCGTGTCTCGCCGCGATAGTAACGACGCTTTAGCCGCGATCCGCAGCCGCTCGATCTGTTCGTTAATGTCGGTTTGTTTCTCGATGAACAGGTCATAGCGCGGTACGTACGACTCCGGCTGGTAGTAGTCGTAGTAGCTGACGTAGTATTCCACCGCGTTCTTGGGGAAGAATTCCTTGAACTCGGCGTACAGTTGCGCCGCCAGCGTCTTATTGTGGGCCAGCACAAGGGTGGGGCGCTGCAATTCCTGTACGACGTGGGCGATGGTGAACGTCTTGCCGGTTCCGGTCGCGCCCAGCAGCGTCTGGTGCTTCAGACCCTGACTGACGCCTTCGACCAGCGCTTCGATCGCTTTTGGCTGGTCTCCAGTCGGCTTGAAATCGGAATGGAGTTCGAAACGGGGCATGGGGTTGCTCGCTTTGCTCTCGAACTGACGTTCGATCTGAGGCAGGTATTATAGCGGAATCGAGGGATGAATACTACGGGCGAGATTGCGCCGGCAATCTGGCGTACATCGCTTTATGCTGTGGCAGCGGAAAGCGTGAAGCAATTACTGCGCCAGTTCGTCCAGCACGCGTTTGGCTGTCAGCCGCGCCGAAATCATGGCGGTCGGTACACCGGTTCCGGGATGGGTGCTGGCGCCGACGAAATACAGATTGTGATAGCGTGGATGCCGGTTGTGAGGGCGCAGGTAACCCAATTGCGTCAGCGTGTGACTCAGGCCGTGGGTTGAACCCATGACGAGGTTATAGCGCTTGCGCCACGAGAGTGGCGTGTAGTTGATCTCGAATTTGAGGTGCGATACGAGGTCGTGAATGCCGGCCAGCTTCAGGCGGCGAAAGACGGCCTGTCGTGCCTGCTCGCGCAGTTCAGGCCAGTTCTGCATTCGTGTTTCGTCGATGTGGCCAACCGGAACGTGGACGATCAGGGTGTCGTGCCCCGCAGGCGCGAGGGCAGGATCGAGCCGCGTTGGAGCGTGGACGTAGATGCTGGGATGCGCCGGGAGGGTTCGTTCGCCGGTAATGCTGTCGAAGTTTTCGCGGTAGTCGTCGACGAGAAACAGCGTGTGAGGGCCAAGTTGCTCATAAGTTTGGTCGAGGCCCCAGAAGAAGCTGATGACCGAGCACGAAAAGGCCTTGCGCGTGTACTGGCGGGCGAGGCCGGCTTCCGGCAGCAGGTTATGGTAGACGTAGGGCAGGTCGGCGTTGGCGATGACGGTGTCCGCCGGTATGAAACGGCCGTCGAGTAGCCTGACGCCGGTGACACGCTCATCGCCGGTTTCAATGCGCGTCACTTCTGCGTCAAAGGCAAATTTGACGCCTGACCGGCGAGCGATATCCATCAGCGCTTCGATTACGCGGTACATGCCGCCGCGCGGGAACCAGACGCCGTGTGCCAGTTCGGTGTACGGCATCATCGAAAAAGTCGCCGGGGCTTCGAACGGGCTGAGACCGAGATAGACATCCTGAAACGTGAACGCAGCCTTCAAACGCGGCTCTGTGAAGAAGGCTTCCATGTGCGCGTAGTGCCGGGTAAACGCTTTCAGGTCGAAAACCAGCGGCACATTTGCGGGTGTGAAGAACTCGGCAGCGTGACGAAAGTCGCGCCCGACCAGCCGCTCCATTGCCAGCCTGTAGTGACGCTCTCCTTCCTCAAGGTAGCGCAGAAAGCCACCGAAACTGCCCGGCTCCAGCCGCTCAAGCTGCTCGTACATTTGTTTGAGGTCGGACGTCAGGTTCAACTCGTCGCCATCGTCGAAGACCAGCCGGTAAGTCGGATCGACACGCTGGAGGTCCAGCGCCTCATGCAACGACGCGCCCAGCGCTTTCAGTTCCGACTCGTAGACGAGGGGCATGACCAGTAGAGTCGGGCCGGTGTCGAGGCAGTGGCCCTGCTCGACCAGACGGTCGCATCGCCCGCCCGGACGCTGGTTCTTTTCGACAACCAGCACATCCAGCCCGCGCTGCGCCAGATGCGCCGCTACAGCGATGCCGCCAATGCCCGCGCCAATCACGATTACCGGCGATGTTTTCAATGTATGTTGCTCCTTCAGCGCGTCGAGCGAGACAGGCTATGTAAGATGGCGCGTAGCGCCGCGCCGGACCGCGTGCTGTCGAGCGTGAAAAACAGGATCATGCCGCCATGTCGAAGCTCGGCGGCGAGGCCGGTTTGGGTGCTGTAATCGGTCCGAAGCCGGAAGCCATCGCGCTCCAGCGCGTCCAGCACGCCGGTGAAACGCGCGATGTAGGCGTATCCGGCGAGGCGGCAGCGGAGATTCGGCACCTGGCGCAGATAACGCTTGCCAGCGCTGAAATAGTCGCGTGCCAACGCAACGCGGCTTTGCGCCCACTGCCGGTATGCCTCATTCTCCAGATCGCAGGGATCGAGGTCATGCGCCAGCAGGAATTCGTGAGGGATATTGAAGTAGCCGGCGGCGATGTCGGCGGCGCTGTCTCTCAGCATGTGGCTGATATGCGCGGCGGTCGCTGCCCGGTAGCGTGTCTGGTTGTGTGGCGTCGGACAATCGTGGCCGATGAAGAAATGCAGCGCTTCGGTGACGGCAGTAGCAAGCCAGCGCGAATAGTCGTTCAGCGCCTGTTGGGACACGACGTGCCAGCGCCGGCGGGCGTCAAAAGACATGACCGCCATCATGTTCACCAGATAGCAGTGGAGTCCGTCAGGCTGGCGGGCATTTCCCGCAATCAGTTCAGACAGTAGGGCTTCTTCGGCAGTCAGGTCGGGCGGCGTCGTTCCGTTACGGCAGGCGTCGAGAATGGCGCGCTGCCGTTCGATAAAGTCGAGACGCTCCTGCGGGGCGGACAGCATTTCGTCCAGCATGTCATCGACCCAGCGAAAATAGGCGTAGGAGCGAAAGGCGTCGGCTACACGGCAGCGGTCGACCAGCAAACGGATGGTATAGTAACTTTGTTTGCTGGCAGCTCTGGTGATACGTTCGGCAAGGTCAGGTTCGCGCTCGCCAGCGCATGTTTCCGCCGGCCTGCCACTGGATACGCCGGAAAGGCGCGATGCTTCCGGCACGACCGCACGAGGTAACAAGCTGGTTTCCTTTCGCGTCCGGTTGCCGTTCGGGTGGCCGCGCGGAGGGGATGTGTAGAGCGGCTGCGTGACACGCCGTCTCGGAGCGGCTATGCAAGCAGATCGTATAACAGTCGCCATCGCCCGCTTAGTTACAAATGTAATCACGGCGGGTTACTGAAATCACCGGCTCATGGCCTGCAATTTGGAAATTCACCGTTGACTGAGCGGCGCTGGCGTGCTATTATTCGGCCCAACGATGCGGGGTAGAGCAGTGGTAGCTCGTCGGGCTCATAACCCGGAGGTCGTAGGTTCGAATCCTACCCCCGCTATCTTCTATGGTGATGTAGCTCAGCTGGTTAGAGCGACGCACTCATAATGCGTAGGTCATTGGTTCAAGTCCAATCATCACCACCTTCAAGGCCCCATCTCAGTTGGATGGGGTTTTTTGTTTCCTTCTCTTGCGCTGCTTCTCACTCCCGGTTAATCTAGACATTACATCGACACTTAATGCAACGGATTGGTACAGGAAAAGGCTGTTCCGAAAATGGCTTTGGAGCTCGACCACATTATCCTGGCTGTGGATGATCTGGCCGCTGCTATGGCGACGTTGCGCGCCGAGGGGTTCACGGTTGTGCCGGGGGGGACACATGCCAGCGGCGCGACTCACAACGCGCTGATCGTGTTTCAGGATCAAACGTATATCGAGTTGCTCGCGCCGACCGGCGCAGAGCCGCGTACTGACGTGGCCGCGCCTGATTTTCGCTCGCTGCTGGGCCGGAGCGGGTGGGCCGGTTACGCGCTGCGTGTAAACAATGCCAGAAGTCTGGTCAAAGGGCTGCGCCGGCGCGATGTCGCTGTTGGCGACCCATTCGAGGCCAGCCGCGAGCGGCCCGATGGCAAAACGGCGCGCTGGCAAATGGCGATGCTGGAAGGTACTGCGTCCCCGTTTTTCATTCAGGACATCACACCGCTAAACCTGCGTATTCCCGATAACAAGGAAGCGACCACCCATAAAAACGGCGTCACCGGCGTCATCAGCATTGGCTTTGTCGTCGCCGATCTGGAAACGGCGATCCGGCGCTATAGCCAGTTGCTGGGCGTGCTGCCGTCCGTCAATGATTCGGGAGCGCATTTCGATCTCGAAGGCATCTGGCTGACGCTGATGCTGCCCGAAAACGACGAGATGCAAGCACATCTCGACCAGCGCGGCGATGCGCCATACCAGCTTGTGCTGCGCTCGCGCGACGCGTCGCTATCTGGCAATACACCGGCGCGTAAAGTTCTGGGCGCGCAGATCGAAATCGCGCGTGGCGTGGTCACTTCACGGCAGTGGGAGGAATGACGCTTTCACCGTGAAGCTGCGCGCGGGGGAGGCCGGCGTTCCGACCTGCATTTGCCCCCGGCGGCGGTGAACGCGAAATTCAGACTCTGAGCGAACCTCGGAACCCCCTTGAGCTATAGAAAGAGGGCGCGCTGTTGTGATAGACGAAGACCTGTCCATAGCGGCGATCACAAAAAAGCGCGCCGCCGCGTTTTCTGATGTCTTCGGGGGTTTTCACCCAGCTCGACGTTTTCAAATCGAATTCGCCGAGTTTCTGTAATGCGCGATACTCGGCTTCCGTAAGCAGTTCGATTCCCATGTCCGCTGCCATATCCACGGCGTTACCCGCCGGATGCACGCCTTTCTTTTCGCGCGCCGCTTGTCCCTCACGGTCGTAGCAGGTATTCCGGCGGCCTTCGGGGCTTTCCGGCGAACAATCGTAGAAAATGTACTCGCCTGTCGTTTTGTCGCGTCCAACGACATCCGGCTCGCCGCCGGTTCGTTCCATTTCATTCAGCGACCACAGTTTTTCAGGATTCGCTTCCAGTCTGGCCCGGACTTCAGGCCATTCAAGGCCCGGATGGCGCTGCATGTTTTTCTCAAAGCGAGCTTGCAAGACTTCGAGGAGTTCCTCGCGTTGTTTTGCTGACAACTTCATCTGGGACGCCTTTCTCGATTCAGAAACGAAAAGGACACACCTGTTTTACCCGCAGAGCGCACAGGATGCGAAGTTGGCGGTCAAGTTGTTGCCTGTCTCGTAATTTATGCGGTCGTCATATGCAGGCAGGGGTAGTACACTGTGCTTGCCGGAAGGTTAAGGAGGCGAGCAGATGACCGACAAAGCTCCCAGTGAGATCACCAATCTTGACCGGTATGGAAATTCCGAACTGTCGTGGAGCAGGCCGCATGATCTCCTCTCGGCTCGCCCGTCGCAAATTGACCTCACATTTTTCCTTGGCACGACGGGCCCGGATGGTCGCCCGCACGCCGCCCCGTTCGGTGCGCTTTGGTACGATGGCGATCTGTATCTGGTCAGTGGGCCGGAGACGCGCAAGTCTCGCAATCTGGCGAAAAACCCGGCCTGCACGGTCTCGGTCAAACTGAAGGGAATCGACCTTGTACTGGAAGGCGAAGCTCGCAGGGTCGTCGATCAGCCAACGCTGGAGCGGCTGGCCCAATTGTACCGCGAGGATGGATGGCCGGTAGAGGTGCAGGGCGATGCATTCATGGCTCCTTACAGCGCTCCGAGCGCCGGGCCGCCGCCCTGGTATCTTTACCGATTCGTGTTTCACACCGCCTTTGGAGTCGCTACCGCCGAGCCGTTTGGAGCTACTCGCTGGCGCTTCGAACGCTGACCGACACAGTTCGCACCAAACCCACCTGCGTCGATAGCGGTAATCCATTGTTCGTGCCATGTTGTCCGGATGCAACAATAACGGGCCGGGGGATGGAGTTCGCTACCTATCTGGCTTACTTTACTTCGGCGCTGGTTTTGTATATCGCCGGATTTCTTTCAGGGGCGTGAAACCGACGCTTTCGTACAGGTGGCGCGCGCCAAACTGATCGCCGACATCGGCATAAAGCCTTGCCTGAGTTAGACCACGCTCGCGGAGGGCGTGCAGGCCATGAAGCAACAGCGCCCGGCCCAGCCCGCGCCTGCGCCACGGCTTGCCCACGCTGAGATCGGCAATCACGCCGACCGGAGGATTGGCTTCCGCGATAACGACGCCGGCAATCTCGTCGTTCTGCCACGCCGCATACCAGAGGGATGGGTCGGTTTCCGGTTTCGACATCCGGTTAGCGAAGTCTTCGTCGGTTTTTTCCACATAGCCCCATTCGTCGGCAAAGGCAGCTTCAAGCGCGAAGAAAGCCGCGCGCAGTTCGTTCTCGCGTGGCCGGCGAATTTCGAAATTGGCGAGGGCGGGCGGCGGTTCGATGGTCATCAGGTTCACCAGTTGCATCTCGATGACCGTGTTCTCGACCGCATAGCCCGCCGCTTCCAGACGAGTCACGGTTTCGCGCTCGTCGGTGGTGACGGCGGTGACAAAGCGGGCCACAACGCCAGATGGCCGAAACAAAGCCGCCATTCCCAGCACCGTCTCGGCCCAGCCGAGTAGCGCCGTGCCGATGCCCTTGCCGCGCCATTCCGGCAGGAGCAAACCGCGGTGATAGAGCGTCCACGAACCATCGGCCTGCGCCCATGAGCGTATCCACTGGTAGCCGACGATGCTGCCGCTGACCTCGGCAATCAAAACCTGTCTGGCGGGATCGAAGTCGGGGCGTGGTGCATATACCTCGGCCAGTTCATCCAGCGCCGGCGTGCGCTGATCGGATAATGGATCAACACGGTCATGGATTTCCCGCCCTCGGTGCACTGACTGGATACCGGGCAGGTCTTCCGGGCCGCGAAACGGGCGGAAGCGCAGGCCGGGAATTTCTGGCGCATCGGGCAAATCAACGAAATCACTCATGGCAGCACAATGTATGGCGCTCCCGCCTGCGACTCCTGAGGCGTTGTTAGCAGCGGTTGGGCGACGCGAACAGTGACAGCAGCGATATTTTGACGGATGCTCATAATACGCCGAGGGCGCTGGCGGCTTCGAGAAGCGCGCGTTTAACCGTCACGCGGGCCATTTCACGGCGGTACTCGGCGCTGCCCAGAAAGTCTGAAACCGGCTCCACGCGTGCCGGAACGGAATCGGCAGCGCGGTGGATATTCGCTTCATTCAGGGCGTTGCCCGTCAGTGTATCCAGATACAGACTGATGACGGGCTGGGCAGACGCGCCGCACAGGGCTGCGAACGCGGCGTCTACCAGCCCGGCCTCGTTCAACTGGACGTGGACAGCGGCGTTGACGATGGCTTCGTCCGCGGGCGTGCGTGAAACGTAGGCTGCACCATGCGCCTCACGCGGCCCAAGCGACGGGATAAAAATCCCGGTGAGCAGCCCCGTGCGGAGCGGATGCGGCGATGAACCATCCATCAGACTGGCGATCCCATCGGCCGCCGGCTGGCCGTCCGGCAGCAGGCGCAAAACGCCGGCATCGTGCGCGACGAGGGCTGCCAGCCATTCCCGCGGCGGTTGGTCGAGCATCAGGCTTTCGCCGACCGACGCGCCGTTCCGGATATTAAGCGGCAAGGCGCGCGTGAGCGAACGTTTGAGGAAAGCGGGCACGTCGTCCGACTCGACCACATCCTGCAGGCGAACCGCCGCGCCGATCGTGACGCCGTGCTCATCTGCCGCGATTTCATTGAGTTCGGGTACATCCTGTAAGTCGATGACAGTTGTGTATGGCAATTCGAGGCGGCCAAAAAGAAGCGCTCCACCGGCGACGGCAATCGCGTCTGGTTCGCCAACGAGGGCAAGCGCTTCATCTCTCGTTGCTGGCCGGTAGTAGTTTGTGGGTTTTGACGTCATCAGTTACCTCGTGGGTACACGGCAAGCGTGACGGGCACGCCATCGAGCGAAGGGAGTATCACAGGCGTTTGCCCGGCTCCGATATACATCATGGTTGAACCGCCGCCGTCCAGATTTAGCGCATGCACAAGCCCCAGATCGGTCGTTGGCAGGTACGCGCTCAGATCCGAAAGCGTGATACCAAAGAGTGTCGTGACCATCAGCACAATCCGGCCGGCGCTGTCCTGCGCGACCACCGTGCGGCGCGAGACATCGGTATCATCAGGGTTCGTATAGCTGGATGCGCCATTGACGACCAACATGGGGAAGGCCTGAACTGCCTGCTCCAGCGCCTCGTTCTGATATGGCTCGGCAGTCAGCGAGCGCACGCGCGGTTGTCCATTGGCCACTTGGAACATGCCGCCACGCCCGACATAACTCTGACCATGAACGACGCCGTCGGCCACGACGAGGCCCAGCGCATTCCCCTGCGGATCGAAGAAATTTCCATTGACAAAGGCCACCGCGCCGGGCAATGCGTCGCGCCATGCCTGCAAGCCGGATGGATTGCCGGGGCTATAGTGAACGCGAAACGTGAAGTGCGCGGGATCGATACGCAGCGTCACCAGTTGCAGCAACGGGTTGCCCGGGTCTGGAAAGTAGGTGCGCCGTTCCAACCCCGGGGCGAGCATCTCCCAGCCTTCCGGCGGAGGCGTCGGCGTAGGTGTGGGGGCGATCAACTGGATGGACAGCGAGCAGGCGGCTGTCAGGCAGATGATGAGCGAAAGCGAGCAGAGCCAGACCGGCAGACGAAGGCGCATGAACAGGGAAACTCCTCCCAACTCGTGGCTGGTTTGGCCTTGTGGAGGCCACGTGTTCATGCTATACTCTAACCCATAATCAGCGCGTGAAAAAAGGGCGCATAGCTCAGCTGGTTAGAGCGCACGGTTCACATCCGTGAGGTCAGGGGTTCAAGTCCCTTTGCGCCCACAGGTGTACCATCGGGCCTACCTATTATGAAGGTAGGCCCGTTTGTTTTATGACCCGAACCTCTACACCAAACGCGAGCCTTTTTCGCTTGCGCCAATAGACAGACGGCCTTTCGTAATTGCGGTAGCCCTGTTCCCTTTTCGCTACGTTCGTATTTCCTGCGGGCGGCTTCCTCAGGCGAACAGGCGATAGAGAAGCGTTCCTGCGCGTTCGGTGATGTCGTCGGGTACAGAGGGATCGGTCAGGATGTCCGTCAATCGAGGCAGCAACTCACGCGCCTGCACAGTATAGGATGCTGCGCCGCCGGGAACGCTGTTGTAGAAAGTGATCGTCTGTTCGTCGGTGGCGAACTTGCGCTTGAAGCGGATCAGGCCTTCCTGATCCCAGTCACTCAGGCCAAAGTCGAACCGGCTGCATCCCGCTTCCTTTGCATATTGCAGTCCTGCCCAGGCAAGCAGGTCGTTCGGGCGCACGCCAAGCTCCTGCGCGATCGAGGCGTTGAACTTGTAGTAAAGCGTGTCCTGCCAGATCAGGTAAAGCGTCCCGCCGATAATGCGGTTCTGGTGAAGCGCGAGAAGCAACGCGCCATGACCCGGCGCGAGAAAAGTCTCCCAGATATTCTCGAAGAAACTGTAGGGCTGCGCGACCATATGGTACTTGTGTTTGCGTACCGCAAGATGCATTTCAAAAAAGGCGCGTAACTCGTCTTTATGCTGGGCGCGAATGATTCGAACGCCGTTTTGCTGGGCCTTACGTATTGCCCGCTTTGCCGAGCTGTCAATCCGCTCCCAGATTTGATCCAGCGTTGCGTTCAGGTCAATACCATGCCATTTGGCTTTTTTGACGGCGGTGAAGCGGCTGTCAGAATCGGGCAGGTGGTTGCGCAGACAGCGAAAAACAACAGTCCAATCGTGGTGTAGCAGCGCTTCTACAAGCAGGTTCCACTGCTGTGCATCCTGAACCAGCGGATCGCAGTAATCGCTGAAAGGAAGCGAGACAATCCGCCGGCCTCGAATATCGTCTATACGGCATACAGGCAAGCCTGCTACGGGAGTTCCGTCTGCTTCAAGCAGGATGTAGCCCTCAAGCTCAAAATGGTACGTTCGCGCAATGACCCCCATCCACTCAGGTGAATGAAACACGCTGCCGGGTTGCTGCTGAACGAGCTGCCGCCATACGGCGTCCGTCGTTGGATCTACACAAATTTGCTTCATCTGTTTTCTCGCCTCGAATAGAAAGGTTGTCCTGTTGGCAAATCGAGTGCTGTCAGTGCTGAGCGGCGAACTGGATAAACCGGCTTGCCAGGTTGTCCAGAAAGTGTCTTGAGCTGCCGGATCGTGACGGACTTATAATCCCTGTCAGGACACGGCGATACGCCCAGTCCAGTACCCGATGGTTGACAAAATCGTAAACGCAGGGATAGACAACAACGTCGCCGCCGAACCCGAGCTTAAAACTACCGACCGAACGGTTCTCCTCTGGCAGCGGCTTGCCCTGAATGGCGGCTTCGGCATGTGCCCTGTCGATCCCTTCAAAATCGTAGTAGCGATAGCCTTCAGCCTTCGCCCACTGGATGACGGTCCAGTGCAGCAGTTCATTGGCGTGATAGTTTGAGTACGCTCCAGACCATGCGCCCCGCTTGTAGATGACCGTATCGCCAAACGGAATCGCCAGCAGCGCGGAAACGGGTTGCCCGTTGACTTCTGCGATAAACAGCTTTGCCGCGCCCCGTGTGCCAAGCGCATTCCAGAGCGTGTTGAAATAGTCGCGTGATGATACGGTAAACCCCTGCCGCTGTCCCGTCAGGGTCAGGAGTTGGTAAAACGTATCCAGGTCGTCGTCGGTTCCTTCTCTGACAACGACTCCTTTCCGCTGGCTCAACCGGATGTTGTACCGGGTTTTAGACTTCATGCGTGCCAGAATGACATCGAGATCCTGCCGTAAGTCAATCAGAACCGTCGCGGCTGAAGTGAATGTCAGCGGGCTTTCGCGAAAGCCGTGTTCAGTTAACAGTTGATCCAGAATGCCGTCGGCGAGAGCCGGTTGCAGCACGAGATAGCGGATACGGTTGATTTTTATGAGCTGAACAAGCTCGGTGATGATCATCTGCGCCACCGTGCGATCACCCGGAGGGTAAAGCGGGCCTTTGCCGACGTGGGCGATTTTCGTAAGGGCAAATGGCGTTGGGCGGATGAGCACCTGAACGCCGGCAATAATCTGGTTGTTGCGAACGACTTCCAGCCGTTCCGCGTGCCAGCCCTGCACGGCTTTGACATGCGCCCACATCGTCGTCTGTAGATGGTGGCCTCCCGCTGCGCTGGCAACGAAATGGTCCCATTCCGTGTCTTCGCTGCTGTTCAGGATACGCAACTCAAGACTCATGGTCCCTCGACTCGGATACTAAGCTGGGCGCTGACGTTATTACTGCTGGTCGCTAAAGCGAATGTAGTCACCTGTGCGAACAAACGGATGCACGACTCCGTTCACAGTCAGTAACTGAATACCCGGTGCGTAGAGCGTAATATCGTCGTCGAAAGTTCCTTCCACGGCGACGGCATGTCCGTTATAGGACGCTTCAAAGGGCATTACCGGATTCAGGTCTCCAACAAGAATGTGGTCTCTTACCTGCTCAAAACCGGCGGGGCAACGTGGCGTGGCCGTTGCAAACTTGAGCAGGGAAGTGCCTCCGTACACAAACAACTTTTGCAGCGTGCAATCGGGCCCGAAACGCACAACGGCAATCTGGCCATCAAATGCATAGGAGCCGGCGCCAACCGGAGCGGCCGGTTCTTGGTAGTTGATGATGATGTTATCGGTGCGGCCATCATTCCAGTTCACGGCAAGCACGGCTGCCTCACCCGAATCCTCAATCAGCGAGATGTCCGGGCGGTTGTCCCACATGGTGCTGTACGTGGGATACAGAACGTGAACGAAGCGCAGGTCGTCTGTCAATTCGTCGGGGGAAACCGAGACGAACGGCTTGCCATCGTCGCCAATGCTCACGTTCGTTGGTTGAGCGCTGGCCATGCCAACGCCGAGAATCTGGTTATCTTGGGCCGCTCCGCGAATCCATTCGCCTTCGACGGTTACGGCTGTTTCAAAGTGAGATATCCACTGGTAGTGGTGGGGGGCATCGGCTTCGAGCCTGTCCAGCATGACAAAATAATCAGGGCGTACGAACACGACATGGCGCGTGTTGTCTTCGATGCCGGGAATGTGGCGGTAACGCCCTGTGGCGTCAGCAGCGACGTAATCGAAATTGGTCGTGCTGGCGGTCGCCTGAAGATAGCCGTCGCTGCCTTCAAAATCTTCGGGGTATTCACCGAAGCGGTTCGCCGGCGGGTAATACTGCCCCAGACCATCGATCAGAATGGTGTTGTGATACGCCGCATCGTAGTTGCCAACGCCTTCGTTCTCGCGCGCCAACCAGCTTCCGGCGCGATACAGGTAAAAGGTATTGGCGTCGCGATGGTCGTGGTCAACGTTGAGAGAACAGGCGGTGACCGAACACGGTTGTTCCCAGGGATATTCACCGGCGACAAATGTGTCATGCGCGAATCGGCCTCCGTAGGCCCCGGTTTTCAGCCCCCATACCAAATCGTGGTTTTCCCAGCCCGTCCGCCAGATGACACCTTCGAAATCCGGGAATACCCGCGCAAGCGGCAAGCCGTATGGCGGTTGCGGCGCGATCTGCGCGTTGTAATAAAGAAATTCGTACACGTACCACGGCATCGACGCTTGGACTGCGTTTCTGCCGTCCGCCTCAATAAGCTGTTGCGCCAGCCATTCGGCCCGACCGTCGTTGTACTCATTGGCGGCGAACCTTAGGATGTGCTGCGGCATCCGGCTATTTCCCCAGACGCGCTCAAAATCGCCATAGCCCAGAAAGTGATGGATTGTTCCGGGCAGATAATTGTAGAGACGCCAGTAGGTGTAATTTCTCAGGTATTCATGGGGAAACAGGTCAAGCTGTTGTAAATCCTTCAGGCTGATGAGGAAGGGCAGCGACGTGGCAAGCAGATAACTCTGGTAAGTGATGCTTTCGTGCCACGAGCCATCAGCGATACCGTACAGAAGATACTGAGCGATGGCCATGTTATCGATTGCCCGTTCAACCCAGGCGTCCGCATCGCTCTGGGTCGAAGTGCAGCCGTTACTGGCCATTACGACATCGGATCGCACCCACGAGCCATCGTCGAGCAGCCACCAGATGAGCCCCTCGCTGCCGACTGCCTGATCCGTAACCGTCATCGTTTCGCCGGTGGCCAGCCTTCCTATCACCGTATGCTCTGTGCCGGGGCCGCTGCGCCGGTTCACGTCTTGTGGTGCGGTGACGGTGCAGATGGTCGGCTCATCGGCGAGTGCCAGCCCGGCCAGCCCCAGTGCGCTGCTTGTGACCCAGAAATGGTTTTGCATGTAGGACTTGCGCCACCAGTTGCTCCATACGTCGTCATAGTCCTGCGTGGCAGCGTCGTACATGGCGGATGCCCAGCGGGAGAGACTGGCGCGCACTTGCTCACGCTCCGCTTCCGTGAGGCGGTCGTACAGCCAGTCGTATGCCAGCGCGTTGCCTGCCAGCATATGTGCAAGTCCAAGCCCGCGCGTGTTGTTATCTCCCCATTGTTCCCAGGAGGCGAACGCAAGCAGGTAATCCTTGGCTAACTGGCAGTAGTTATCAGAATCTGCGATGACACAGGCAAATGCCAGAGTCGAAGCGCGGTCGCCGTTCGTCCGGTAGAACTCCAGATCGCCGCCTGTACCCGACGCTGGCGGTGGTTGGCCGACCATGCTGTCCACGTAACGCGCGATAGGCATCCAGATGGAGTGATGCGTGGTTTGCGCGCGTTCCCGCAATACCGGTATGTCGCTTGCGTGGAACAGCAACCGTGGATGCCCCACGCCGCTCAAGTCGATATCCTGTGCAGTGACAAATCGCCCCGGCACGAGTATGTCGCTTCCCCAGAGCGTGAACGCAGCGAACGCAAAAATAACCATTCGCCAGATAATTCTGGCGCTTGATTTCCGGTTGGAAGGCTTAACCCGGTTGCGGCCGGTTAGCCATCTCACACTTCTCAACGGGCGTTGTCCAGTCTCTATTTCGGAAATTCGTCACATCTGCACGGCCAGCTTGGGTAGCAGCCCCTGCAAAACCCGGACATAAGTCATGAACTCGTCCTGCCAGCGGTGGCGGTTGACGTACTCGTTGTCAGCCGCCTCGGCGAGCGATTGTCGCAGCTTTGGATTGTGATAGAGCCTCAGGATACAGCCCGCGAGGGCGCTGGTATCGCCTGGCTCAAAGTACAGGATGGCCTGATCGCTGAACTGGTCTTCAAGCACCTGTAAACGAGACGCGATGATCGGCACGCCCATCACCGCGTATTCCAGCACCTTGGATGGCATCGCGATACTCATATGGTGGTCTGGCAGCGCGGGATAAATACCTGCATCCGCCTCCGCCAGATAACGCGGGATTTCCTCGACGGATACCGGCGGCAGAAAGGCTACTTTCGAGGCGACTCCCAGTTGTTCGGCGAGCGTTTTCAATTCCTGACTGTGCGCGTTTTGCGAGCCGATGATTTGCAGCCGCAGTTGCGGCAGGTTTTCGCTCAGTTGAGCAACCGCGCGAATGGCGGTTTCCAGCCCGTAGCGCGGGGCGATGGTTCCGGGGTAAATGAGGACAAAGCGATCCGGGTCGGGCTGCTTCCGCGGGTAACGAGCGCGTTCGAAGATTTTCTCATCAGGCGAATTCTGAATGACGCTGATTTTGCCGGCTGCAATGCCGCGGTTGACCAGTCTGTCTTTGAAATTACTGTTGGCAGTGAGCACAGCGTGAGCAATAGCGGCGGAAAATTTTTCCTGAAGCTTCAACACGCGAATTGGTGGATCGTCCATATCGCGCCCGAACTTGGTCGTCCAGAACTCCGGCATCGGGTCGTGAACATCGAGGATCAGGCGCGCTCCCAGCAACCGTGGCGCCAGCGCGGAGAATATCAGGAAGTCCGGCATGTTGTGGACGTGAATAACGCCGTACCGGCGTCTGAGGTGCAAAACGAACAACCAGATGCTAAACAGGATGAGCGCCGCTCCATATTCCGCAATGTAGCCTCCGAACGGAAGGCTATTTCTGGCGAGCGGAACCGGTATCACGGTGAGGCCTCTATGTTGTGCCTGCGTATTTCCCCCATCACCGCGCAGGCATAACACATCTACCTCGACACCATGCTCGACCAGCGACTCCGCATAGCGCTTCACGCGCGCATCCTGAAAATAGTCCTGATGCACGACCATGCAGATTCTTGGCGGGGTTGTGGTGGTGGCTTTCGTAAGCGTTACTGGCGGTTGTTTAATCATGGTATTCCAAGGTGCAGCGCGCGGAGCGCCGCGATCTATTTGTCAACGAACTGTCTGTGCCAAAGCTCAACATTCAGCAGTGCCCAGATATGCGTGCCGTAGTCTGCTACACCGCTTTCGTGGCGATCCAATAACCGTTCGACATAACCCGGATCAAAAAGCCCGCGCCTGTTAATGACAGATGGCGACAGCAAGTCACGAACGAAGGAGCGAGCTTCGTGGCGAAACCAGATCGAAACAGGCATCGGAAAGCCCTCCTTCTTCCGGCGGATGATCTCAGGAGGAAGGAGCGACACTCCCACTTTTTTCAACAGATACTTACGCATCAGCCGTTTCAGTTTCAGGTGTGGGGGCAGGGCGGCCGCGAACTCGACCACCATGTGATCGAGAAATGGCACGCGTGCCTCAATCGACGCTGCCATACTGGTTTTATCGCCTCGGGCCAGCAGGTCGTCGGGCAACCAGAGTTTTGTGTCCAGATAGAGCATTCGGCTCAGGGAGTCGTCCGCATCGGTTCGTTGCAAATGCTCCTCGAATACCTGCTCCGGCGCGGCGATGTCGATTATCTGTTTGAGTTTCGACGATAAAAGCTCCGCTTTGTGGTGGTGGTTGAACAGCGGGAACCAGTGCACAAAACGCGCCACTTCGCCATGCTGCGTAATCGCATGAAGCGCCAGTTTGGGCCGCTGCGGAATGGGCAAGTGCCTCTCGATGACGTGACGAATGAGCGGCTTCATTCCCTTCGGCACGAAATGCCCGAGGAACGAAAAACGTTCTCCGGCATACCGGGCATACCCGGCGAACAATTCATCGCCACCTTCTCCCGTCAATACCATCTTCACGTGTCTGGAAGCCATGTCCGCGACCATGTAGTTGGCAAGCGCCGCTTGATCTGCGATGGGCTGGTCGAGGTGCCAGACGACCTTTTCGGCGACCTCCATAAAGTCCTGCGCGCTCATCAGCACTTCGTAGTGGTCGGTCTGGTAGCGCTCGGCGATAATTCGCGCGTAGGGGAGTTCGCTAAATTCGACGCCGTCGCCCGTAAAGCCAACTGAAAATGTCTTAACCGGCTCGTTGAGATAATGGCTCATCAAGGCGACGATCATGCTTGAGTCAATGCCGCCGCTTAAAAACGCGCCGAATGGCACATCGCTGATGAGGTGAAGCTGTATGGCTTCGTGCAGCAATTCCTGAAGCTGCTCAGCGTAGACGTTTTCATGATGTCGTTGGGAGCGGGCAGGGCCAAAGCATAGATCCCAGTATTGATGCACCCTGATTTGCCCGTCTGTATAGTTGAGCAGGTATCCCGGTGGTAGTGCCCAGATGTCATCGAAAATCGTCTGCGGGGCCGGCACATACTTCAGTGTGAGGAAGTTTCCGAGCGCTTCGAGATTCAGGCGAGCATCAACGTCAGGGTGTTGAAGGATAGCTTTGATCTCTGAGGCGAAGATCAGCGAATCGCCCACCTGCGTGTAATACAGGGGCTTGATCCCAAGGCGGTCGCGGGCCAGTAAGAGGCTGTTGTTGCGCGCGTCCCACAGCGCGAAGCCGAACATGCCGCGCAGCTTGCTCACGCATTCCGCGCCGAGTTCTTCATAGAGATGGACGATCACTTCCGTGTCTGACTCTGTTTTGAAGAAGTGACCATCTCTTTGAAGTTGCCTGCGCAGTTCACGATAGTTGTAGATTTCGCCATTGAACACGACCGTGGCCGATCCGTCTTCATTGGAGATCGGTTGTTTTCCCCCGGCCAGATCAATGATGCTCAATCGGCGCATTCCAAGCCCCACACCATCTGCGAAGAAAAAACCTTCATCGTCGGGCCCGCGGTGGAAAATGACGTCGGTCATTTTCTGAAGTGTGACACGCGAATCACTTCGCTGTGCTGCTGGTCCAACAATCCCGGCGATACCACACATAACCTCTAGCTGCACCCCTTCATTAAGATGTTCTGGGCATCATATGCTGCGATTTCGTCCTCAATACGCCGTCATAAATTCGGACAATCCGCTCAGCGACGCTCGCTAAATCCAGCCCTTTTTGTAGCAGGATGGTGCGGCCGTTTGAGCGCTTTCCGGAGGAAAGTACGGCTTTCAGCGCCCCGGCAAGGGTTTCCGGGTCTCGCGGGAAAACACCTCCGGTATCCACGCCCTCAAGCACATAAGCGACGTCGCCGACAGGGACCGATACGACTGGTAAATTGCAGGCGAGCGCCTCCTTGACGACATTGGGCGAACCTTCGATCAGCGACACCATCAGGAGCGCATCCGACGCATTCATATAGAGCGGAACCTGATCAGGGCTGACATTCCAGAGCGATCGAAGCTCAACGGGCCTGTCAAAGCACCGGCGCAGATGTTCCATGGTGGATTGCGCCAGCGGATAGCCTTTGCGCGCATAAGCGGGATTGCCCGCAAACAGGACATAGTGCCGGTCATCGGGCCAGCCAAGGGAAGCACGCGCCTGACTGCGGTCAACCGGCCTGAAGGTTTGGATGTCCACGCCATTTGGAATGATATTTGCGGCGACGGGCGCGACGATCTGGGCCATCTCCGCCGATTTCACGATCACAGCATCGGCATGTTTCGCAACCCAGCGGTTAATTTGCACGACCAGCTTGCTGAGCGGCTGAATATGGCCATGCTCGTCAGGTTCGCCCAGCAGGTCGTCGCCCATGAATGAAATAACGAGCGGTTTCGTGTGTTGCGACAGCGCCAGCCACGCGCAGTAGCCGAAGTGCGCGTGGACGAGATCGGCGTGCGCGACGCGTCGTTGGAACTCGATGAGCGCCGGAAGGTATTTGAGCTTGCGCACGCCGTGCAACTGAAGTACGTCAATCTCGAGACCGCAGGCCTGCAGCGACTGGATCTGGCGCGCGACAGGTGCCATCGTACCGGGATGGGCGGGCGTTGGGAGTTCATGAGTGACCATCAGGATTTTCACGATGACCTTCTTATGACACCAAAAAGTCGTTTACACTTGCTTCGCTGGTTACTGACGGGAGAAAGTTGCCGGCGAGTTGCGCCATGCCAACAGAGCGCAACGTCCCGGCCTCGATGTGTTCCGCCACGTGCCGGAATATGTAACGGAGCTTTTCAATATCTTTTCGAGTCCGGAATTCGTAGGGATGCGCCCATAAATGAAAAACGCGCCTTTCTCTGGCAGCGCGGTCTATCCCGCGGAGAATGGGCTGAATGCGGACAAGATGCAGATTTACGGCGTCCAGCACCCGTTCAATGCGACGGTTAAAGCCAAATAGCCAGCGGGAAGCGGGTAAATTCACCAAGCCGGATGCATCGATTGAAGGCACATAAACCTGTGGCGCAACAATAATGGAGAGTTCTTCGCTGTAGCGTCGCAGAAACTTGCCGAGCAGCGGTAGCCTGTAGGCTGGTGGCATGACTTCAATGCCGCGGTAGCAGGTAAATCCGAACTGCCTGAACACCGGCAAATGCCCGACGCGATTACGCGGAAAAATGACAACTCTGGGAACGATGCCTGTACGCTGCGCTAACCGCAGCCATCCCTCAATCTCGTAACGGGCCTGCTGTTCGGGCATGTGTTTTTCATCAAACAACTGGTGCGTGAGGCCGTGAAAGCCAAATTCATGACGCTTGCCGCGTTCCAGCAGCAGGTCGATCACATCCTTTCCGTGCAGCAGTGGATGATGGTTGCGGTAATAGGCTTCGAATCGCGGGTACTTTCCTCGCCATTCCTGCGGATAAATGTCTTCTTCCGGGTAACTGCCGCCAAACAGATGGCCGACAAGCGCCCAGGTTGCCACTATGCCATATTCATCAAGCACGTCCAGTATCTGGCTGATCGCGTTTCGCTCGCGTTGTCCGTCGGCTGAAAACATTTCGGGACGGAAACGATCAAAATGCCCCCAGGCCAGCTCGGTATCCAGCGAAAAGAGGAAATAGCCTGTATCGAGGCCCTCAGTAACCGGCGGTTGGGAAAATCGACTCATTGTTCAGCTGCCTGTCGTTCAACCGGCGCCGGCGTAGAAACAGTGCGCTTGAGGCCGTATTCCAGCGCGGCTAACAACTTTCTGGCTGCTTCGCACCATGTCCATGCCTTTGCCAGAGCGGCAGCAAGCGCACCCATAGCGTTCAACGATCTGCGCGAGCGCGCAATCGCGTGCAAAGCATCGACGAATCCGGTTTCATCTGCTGTTTCCGCCCAGAAGACGCATTCAGTGTTGCCGAGCACATCGGTATGGCAGTCGATTTTTGTCGCGAGGATGGGCAATCCCGCGGCCATGTACTCAAAGAGCTTGACCGGGCTGCTGACGTTGAATTTGAGTTCGTTGGGGAAGGGCAGTACGCCAACATGCGCTTTGGCCAGCAGGGCAGGAACCTGCGCGTGCGGAACCGGCGGCAAAACTTCGATCCATCCTTCGGATGCGCGAGCGAAATCGGCCAGTTGCTGTCGTTGTTCGCCATCACCGATGATCCGGAAACGCAACCCGGCTCCTCGCATGTTCGCAGCGACGACAGCCCGGCAAAAGGTCAATAGATTACGCTCAGGTTCCATCGAGCCGATGTAGATCAACTCAATAGGTTCGGTATCGTCAGGCCAGTGGCGGTCTGCCGCAGCGGTTGCAAACAACGCCAGATTGACGCCTGAGGGCCACACGCCCCACAATTTCCGCTGCGGAATGTTCACGGTATCGGCCATGCGCCGGGTGATCGCCGTTCGCCCATCGGCCCACCAGTTGGAAAGGCGATTGCTGAGGCCGAAAAATGCTGACCTAAGCTGGAGCCTGATATTGCCTCGTGTCGCTACTGCCATCGGCACAGAACGTGTGTCGGCGACAATGCGTGGCCGGAAACCGCCGATCAGGCGCAGGAAAAGTAAAGGCAGCAGCCAGATGACTGACACCTCGCGTATCAGCACGATGTCGGCCTGATGCCGTTGTGCCAGCACAAAACGCAACGCGTGCAGGTGGAAGATAAGCTGTCTGAAAAAATAGATGTCCGGTTGTGGCAGACATAACACGTCAACACCGCGAATCTGCCGCGGGCCGGGAATCCCCGGTGCAACCAGCGTGACCCGGCATCCCAGTTCCCGCAGTTCGCGCGTGGTGTCGAGGTACGTCGCGGCGGACAGCATATCTTCCAGCGTGCCCGGCTGTATCCAGATGAGGCGCAGCGGTGCTGAAGCGTGGTCTCGCGCGGCCATGACAGCAGCCTTCATGTCGTTCATGCGACACCCTGCAGGTTCGGTTCGCGGCACACGTCCCTATAGACGCTGGACAGGTCGCGCGCGATCGCGCGCCAGTCATAGCGACTTACGACCAGCTCTCTTGCGCGAGCGATCATCCGGTGGCGTAGCTCCGTATCCTGAAGCAAGCGACAGGTTTTGGCGGCGAATTCGTGGGCCTCATCGGCGATAAAGAGATGCTCGCCATCAACGACGTCGATTCCCTCGCAGCCGATTGAAGTGGAAACGACCGCTCTACCCAAAGCCATGGCTTCCAGAACCTTGAGGCGTGTGCCGCTGCCTGCCCGCAATGGCACCACCGAAACCAGCGTGCGCCGGTAGTACGGTATGACGTCCTCGACCCAGCCCGTGACGTGAATGTTGTGAGATGCCAGCGCTTCAACTTCTGGCGCGGGGTTCCGCCCAACCAGCCAGAGTCCGGTATCTCCTGCCTGTGCGCGGATCTGCGGCAGAATCTCTTGGCAGAAGAAAAGCGCACCGTCGATGCACGGCTGGTAGTTCATCGACCCGATAAATAGCAGGTCGGGTGCAGCGCCATCTTCTGGAAGCGGTACATAGGCTTCCGTATCGACACCGTTTGGCGAGACATGGATATTGAGGCGTGGATTGGCCGCGAGCATCTGTTGGCGGTCAAGTTCCGACATCATGATGCAGCGGTCAAAATGTTCTGCGTACAGCGGTTCCCAGCGGCGCAGCATCATGCTATGCAGATAGGTTCGCAACTTGACCGCGGGTTGTTTTTCGATCCGCGCGATACGCTGGAAAAGGCTGTATTCGACATTGTGATATGTGAGGACCAAACGAGCGCGGATGTTGCGAGGCAGCGCCTCGCGATATAAGGCCAGATACGAAGGCTCGATATGAATAATGTCAAAATCGACCGTCGATGTGATCTGTTGGATGAGCGCCACAAAAGCAGGCGAATACTCAAATTTCAGTTCCGGAGGGAGGCCTTTTAGGGCATACCGAACCAGACCGGGAACATGCTGGAGACGCGAGTAGCGTTCGCGTACGGCCACGTGTACGTGCTGGCAGTATTTACGTATGTGCTCAACGGCTTCACCATCCACTTCCTCGCTGCTCCTGACCGGAGCAACCAGCCATAACTCGTGCTCTCTGGCCAACTGCTTGAGCAAGTGATAGACCCGCAGGCGGTTGCCAGAGTCTGGCGGGTACGGGATTGTGTCGGTGATAAACAAAACGCGCATTGCTGCCCCTTCTTAAAGCAATTCTTAACAAAAGCGAACAGCCGGCCTTTATTCAAACTTCAACTCGTGCCGCGCCGCGCCGCGTCTTGCGCGCCAGCACCGCGCCGGTTTCACGCGCAAGCAGCATCAGGTCAGCGGGTACGATAACCGACAGAAGCAGGCAGCCAAGCAGGAACAAGCCGGCGAATAGCAGCTTCTCCAGGAACAACGTTGGCATAAGAACCGCGGCTAATAACGCACAGGCGACAAAAATCAGGATTGGCTTGACGTAGAACATGGCGTCAGCAGGAATGCCCCGGCGACGCAGGAACCAGACATTAAGCGGATTTGTGACGACGAAGCCGAGTATCGACGAAATGGCAGCGCCTATGATGCCCAGAGCGGGGATGAGCAGTAAGTTGCCAACAAGATTGGTGGTTGTATGCAGCGTATTGATGATCATGGGCTTGCTCGAATCGCCGACTGCGACCAGTGAATAGCCCAGCGTGTAATCGATGAGCGTCAGATTGAGCGACGCCATCAGAAGGATGAACGCTGGCACGCTCGGCAGATATTGCTCGGTGAACAGGAGCACAATGATTTCGTGGCCGAACAGGAAAGCGATCAGCGCGCCAAAGATGGTGATCAACGAGATCCAGCGCGCCGAGTGATTAATGAAGCTGGCGGCTTTGTCAGACTCGCCGTTGGCGGCAAACCTGGCAATGAAGGGGTAGAAGACAACCCGGAAGGCTTCATACGCCATGGTCAGATTTTCGGGTATCTTGCGCGCAACTTCATAGTAGGCGATTTCAGCCGGGCCCATCAGCGCGCCAATGATGAGCGTATCGACGCGCAGAAAGATGAACGTCAGGATGTAATTGACCTGCAGCGGTAGCCCGAAACGGATGACGCGTGTGAGCAGGGCGCGATTGAGCGCCCACTTTTTCGAAACCGGGATCGCCAGATAAGCGAGAACGCAGCTCACACCCATCGAAATCACTTTTGCGTATACCAATCCCAACACGCTCTGGTGGGCGAGAAGCACAAAAAAGAGGACAAGCACAAAGTTAAGAAGGCTGGAAATGAAGTCGGTAGCGCCGACCATTTTGAAAGCAAACAGGCCCTGAAGAATGGAGCGTAGGAGTTTGGCCAGCCCCTGAGTTAGCACAAGCACCGGAATAAACAACAGCAGGTCGAGGAGCAGAGTGGCATCAAACAGGCTGAGCAAGGTGTTCCGCGCTGCAACCGCGACCAGACTGATGCCGGCGATTGTCACGATGCGAAAGATGATCACGGAACTGACCAGCTCAGACTGGATAGTCCGGTCTTCCGTATCGGCCAGGAATTTCGGGACGGACAGAGTGAGCCCGAGGGCGCTAATCTCGACCAGAAAGCCGGCGACGACCTGAAGCAACACGAACGCGCCGTAGTCTTCGGCAGGAAGATGCCTGACCGCAAGCAGCATGCTCAGGAAGCCGAATGCGATGATCGACAGGCTGCCCATGCCTACCGAAATTGCTCCGCGAATGAAGCGTGCAAGTAGCGATTCAGAGGCGCGATTAGGGTGTGCCATAGGCAGGTTGCACCTGTACAGGGGTGTTCGATGGGAGAACGCGGAAGCATACTTCGTTGATTGCCATCATCAGCCCGATCATAGGAGCCCAATGCCACTGCATAAACATCGGGTTGACGATTGAGCCGATGATGACGCCGATGTAGGTCAGCGCTGTTCCGAGGACGATGCCTTGCTGGCGTCGATCTGCCAGCTTGCGCCAGCCGCGCAGCCCGCGAAAGATGAAAAGCAGGGACAGCGCCATAAAGCTGAAATAGCCGAACACGCCAGACGACATCATGATCCAGATATGGGCATTGTGTGTATAGGTGCGCCCGTCAAATCGAGGGCTGTCGATGCCGAACACAAGCGGGCGGTACTGCGCGCCAAAGCCGATGCCAGTCACCGGATTCGCCACGATGTGGGGTAGCGTGTAGTTGTACTCGAAGTCGCGCCAGCGGAACGTGCTTTGCTGTGAGTCCGCGGCGAACGAGCGCGAATCGACGATCGACAGTAGACGTTGTATCGAAGCCGTTGTCAGCCGGGCGACCGGCGTTTCCGGCAGAATGGCGGTTGACGATACCAGCACGATGCCCACAAGCAGGATCGACAGCGCCAGCTTCGCCAATGATTGTCGGCCGTGCGCGTCAACCAGTAGCGTCACTAGCCCGACTGCCAGAGCAATGCCGATCCAGAAGTTGCGATTGAACGTCAGGACGACGCCGATGCCAAGCAAACACCATTGAAACCATGCGACGAGCCCTCGCTGCTTTGGCGACAGGCGAGTCCACACGGCGGTCGCGCAAACCAAACCGAGGAGGATCGGCGACTCGCCGTTGAAATCGGTGATACGTGTGATGTCGTTGTAGCGGGCGTCGCCTGTGTTGAGTATTTCGACGCGGCCCGGCAGGATGGGAACGTCGGGGCCGAGCGCAAACTGGAGGATCATCGTGACGGCGACCAGATTTGCCAGAAGGAAAACCCCGCGAATCAGGGTATCGAGCTGGCGCTGGCTTCGGATCAGATTGGTGACAGCAAAGAACAACAGATAATAGGTAACGATGCGTAGCGGCGGTATCGCGGCGCTGATGTCGGTCGTCGCGCGCTGAATTCCCCAGAAGGTTGCCAGAACCGCGATGCCGAAGAAACCCAGCATCAAGCCATCAAGCGGCGTGCGTATCAGACGGAAGCTCGATCGTTCAACAAGCCAGCGCAGAAGGATGATGCCGAACAGCAGCGCCAGTATCAGGTCGCTGATGTATAACTGAACCGGCCCCGCTTCAACGACGGGAATGCTCTCTTCCGGGACAATGGTCGACGTGAAGAAGAGAATGGCTAGAATGCCAAATTCCGGTCTTTTCAGCACTAGCAGCAATGCCCCGACACCGATGACTGCGCTGACCACAACGATTGCCGGCAACCATGTGAGCGCAAGCCCCAGTAGAGTCCCGATGCCAGCAGCGGCGATCCACGGAAGCAGTGACTGCTCCGTGCCAGCGATTACAACGTGATGAAGCGCCGTCCTCAATGGAATGGGATGCTCGACACGCGCTGGCATCACCGGCCGGCTAGACATTGACACTGCTTCCCTTCTCAGGTAATTGCCCCTTGGAAGTAAAGCCGGGGGCAGCCGGTGCGATCGGTCGCGCTGCCGGTGAGCTTTCCGATTGATCGAAGCGTGGTCTGGGGACGTTGAACGCCTTGCGGCGGTAATGGGCGAAAACACGACTTGCCCGGTCACCCGCAGAAAAGTTAAGGACGATGCCGCTGAGGGTAGCGCTCGAAATCTCAAGCTGCTGAGCTGCAGCGAGCAGCAGTTGTTCTCGGGCGCGGTCCTGACGCACGACCAACAGCACGCCATCTGCCATGCGCGCCAGCGCTGCAGCGTCGGCGGTAAGTAGCGAGGGCGCGTCAATGATAATCTGGTCAAAACGCTGTGTAAGATCTTCCAGCCCTAATGCCAGCAATGGCGTGCTGAATGAAACGTTCGCGCTGTTATCGCCGCTGGTTACGACCTTGATTCGCTGATCGTATGTATCCTGTAGAACATTACTGATGTCCATCTGGCCGGACAGCACAGCAGTCAGGCCGCTCGCGTTCGGAACGCCAAAGATTTTGTGAAGCGAGGGCCGGCGCAGGTCGGCGTCGATGACAATCACGGTGCGTCCCGTCTGTGCGATCGTTGCAGCGAGATTGGCAGTAATCCGGGACTTGCCCTCTTTCGGGCCCGGGCTGGTGACGAGGAGGATTTGCGGATAGCCGTGTTGTTTATTGGGTTGCAGGCTGCGCTGGGCCAATTGCCCTGCCTGCTCAATCCACTTCTGCGTGTCGACGAGTTCTCCCTTGTCAATTTCCGCTATCGACTTGATCTGATCGGGTGTTAGACTGGCTAACTGCCTGAAAGTAAAGACTCCGTGCCTGTACAGCCTGCCCGCGAAAGTGGGATCAATACCCTTGATCTGGGTCAGATCGTCATGGACAAGCTGTGCAGGAAAGAGCGAAATCTCTAGCCGCCGCAGCGCTTCGATTTGTGCCGAGTTTCTGTCAAACCATGGGGACCGCTGCCACCGGGGCGTGCGTGGTATCACACTTAGGACACGCGATTGCAGAACGCGCTCGATTTCCTGCGACGAATAGATGTGGCGATCCATGCTTTCGAGCAGGAATGCCAGCGTTGCGCCTCCTATGCCGCCGAGCAATGCCCCTAGAATCAGGTTGAGCATAAGACTGGACTGCACTGGATCATCCGGCGCAGTTGCCTCTGAAACAACGGATATCGTGTTCGCCAGCAGCGCTTCGACGGTTCGCGCCCATTCCTGCTGCTCGCGCAACCAGCGGATCATATCTTCAAGCACGATCATGGTTTGATCGAGGCTCTGGGCCTGTGTGGCCTGTTCCTCGCTCAAATCCGCACGCTCGGCCTGCAAATCCCTTAGTTGTGCCTGCAAATCCGCTATTCGGGCTTCCGACACCTCTACGAGCAGGCCCGGGTCATTGGCATACAGTTCTTCACTACGTTCGACCAGAATATTCGCCAGCTCATTAGCGGCGTTCGCGGCCAGGTCCGCATCTTTGCTCTGCACCGTAAGGCGGAGTAACTCGCTATTGACGATGACTTCGGCCCGTACGTCAGGGGCGCTTTCCAGACCTAACCGGCCTGTCAATTCGGCCAGTATCGGGTCGCTGACGGCGATCTGGGCATAGGTATTCATCAACCTGTCGGCATACAACAGATCATGATCCAGATAGGATGGCCCTCCCTGCGGCGGAGTCGTGATACGCAATGTAGCGGAGGCGGCGTAAAAGGGCTCGATCATTTGCGTGCCGATTGCCGCAACGCTCACTGTGACGGCAATCGTCAGGATAATCAGCCACTTGCGCCGCCACAAAATGCGCGCGTAAGTCAACAGTTCCACAGACTTTCTCCACCTATCCTTGCAGAATGCCCTGAGCGTTTAGCGGCAGCCCGGCATTTCGGCGCATAAATGTGTGAATCTGCTCGCTCACATAGTCGATCATGTCCTCTGTCAGTTCGGGATACATGGGGAGCGATAGCAATTCTTCAGAGCTGCGTTCCGAAACCGGAAAATCGCCCTTTTTGTAGCCGAGGTCCGCGTATGCCGGTTGCAAATGAATCGGAACCGGATAGTGCATACCGGCGGAGATGCCTTGTTCGATGAGATATTTCCTGAGCGAATCGCGCTGGGGCGTGCCGATGACAAACAAATGCCAGACAGATTCAGCCTGATCGGCAACGACGGGTAGCGTGACGGGCGCGTCTGACAGAAGCACGTTGTAACGTGTTGCATGCTGCCGGCGCGCGTCGTTCCATTGATCCAGATAGCGTAGTTTGACACGCAGGACGGCCGCCTGAATTGTGTCGAGGCGGCGGTTGTATCCCTGCACGACATGATGATATTTCTCGCGCTGGCCGTAATTGCGTAACATGCGGATGGAATTGGCTACCCGCTCGTCATTGGTAACCACCATGCCGCCATCGCCGTAAGCGCCGAGGTTCTTTCCGGGGTAAAAACTGAACGCCGCTGCATGGCCCAGCGATCCCGCGCGTCGTCCTTTGTAGCGTGCGCCGTGCGCCTGACAGGCGTCTTCAATCACAATCAGCCCATGCTTATGCGCAATTTGCATGATCCGGTCCATATCAGCCGGTTGCCCGTACAGGTGCACCGGAATAATGGCACGGGTCCGTTTTGTTATAGCCGCCTCAAGCTGGGCTGGATCGAGCGTATACGTGATCGGATCGGCATCAACGAGGACGACGCGAGCTCCGGCATTGGTGATTGAGAGTGCCGTCGCAATGAAAGTATTGGCCACCGTAATGACTTCATCCCCGGAACCGATTTCATATGCGCGCAGTGCCAATTCAAGCGCCGACATGCCCGAATCGACGCCAACGGCATACGCGACTTCGCAGTAGGCGGCGAATTCTTGTTCAAAAGCTTCGACGTCCTGACCAAGGATGAAGTCGGTGTTGTGAAGCACCTGCTCGATTGCCGCATTAATTTCGGCCTGAATGGCGCTGTATTGGGCTTTCAGGTCAACGAACGGGACTTGCCGTGAAGATGTATTTGTACTCATCAACTTCCTCGTATTTGATTTCGACAGGAGCGCCGTTCATTGCCAGAGACTGATTCGTCGCTTCCATAATCGCGATGACGTCCGCGCCACTTTGGCCGTGACTCAGCGGCTGTTTGTCATGAAGAACACAGTCTATGAAATGCAGGCATTCGTTACGCAAAGGCTCGACAGCCTCAATGCGCGGGCTGATGATGTCTCCGTCGCGCATGAGCAACTTGTATTCATAGTGGTTGCTGGGATCGAGCATGCTCTCGTAGGAAACGCCTTTTTCAAAGACGCGGACCTGCTCCATAGGATTCAGGTCGTTGAAAACCACGCGCGCTTCACTGCCCACGATAACCAGTTCGCGCTCTTTGTTGGGGTCGGCCCAACTGACGTGGATATGACCGAGAATTCCGTTGGGGTACTGCAGCACCATGAAGCCAACATCTTCACGGCAGCCTTCGCAGAGAACCCGGCTGCCCGTTGCGCTGACCCACGATGGCCTTGCATCGAGCAGATAGTTGAAGATGGATACGTCGTGCGAAGCGAGGTCCCAGAGGGCGTTCACATCGGTACGAATGGGGCCAAGATTGGTACGTTTCGCATAGACGTAATAGATCTTGCCGAGATCATTCCCGGCAACGTAGGTGCGAATTTTCTGTATCCCGGCGTTGTATAGAAAAATGTGGCCAACCATCAGCTTGAGCCCCATCAGGCTGGCAAGGGCTGTCAGTTGATTGGCTTCCGCAGCCCGGGTTGTCATCGGCTTTTCGACCAGGACATGCTTGCCTGCTTTCAGGCACGCCTGTACTACCTCGAAATGTGAGGTCGCATTGGTTGCGACGACCGCCGCGTCAATATCCTGGCTCAACGCCGTGTGCAGGTCGGTAGTGACTTGCACTCTCGGAAACCGTCGCTCGATTTCCTTCAGGCGTGCGCTGTTTTGATCGCAAACGATGACAACTTCTGCATCCGGCAGTTCAGACAAGAGGCGAACGTAATTGATGCCCCAGTAACCCGTACCGATGACGGCGAACCGTAACGGTTGTCTTTCCATGTTTTCCTCTATTCAGCTATGAGCCGGTAAGGAACGCGACCGGGTAAGTCTGGCTTAGCCAGCGCCGCGCCCTGAGAGAACGGCGGGTATCGTGAGCAGGAGGATCTGTAAGTCGAGTTTGAGAGATTGATTGCGGACATACTCGACATCCAGGCGGATTTGATCTTCAAACGGAACCTGGCAGCGTGCTTTCACCTGCCATAGGCCCGTAATGCCGGGTAAAGCTGCAAGTCGCTCCCGATGCGAGGGTTGATAGGCCGCAAACTCATAAACTGGCACAGGGCGCGGGCCAACCAGACTCATATCGCCCTTAATGACGTTAATAAGCTGTGGCAACTCGTCCAGGCTTGTAAGGCGCAGCAGCTTGCCAACTCGGGTTACCCGCGGGTCGTTCAGCAGTTTTCGAGTGGGATTTCCGTGGGCATCGTACTGTAATGCTTCGCTTCCATTGACGTAGTTCTGGATATAGGCTTGGTGGAGTGCTTCTTCCGCGTTGTGGAACATCGACCGGAATTTGTAAACGCGAAAATTCTGCACAACCCACATGGCATGACCGTTGATACTAATCCTTTTCGATCCGACGCGTTCCTGGATGAAAAGGACTGGTCCCGGGCTGTCGATCATGATCGCAATAGCAATCACGATCATAATAGGTAAGAGCAGAACGAGTAGAAGAATCGATAAACAAAGGTCGATAAGCCTTTTGAGGAAGAAATAATGGGAGGCTTTTGTATGCGCGGGCAAGAGCGTTAATGTCTCTGCCATGAAATTACCTCCAGCTAATGACAATGATCGGTATCAGATGCGATTAAAATTAATAAAATGAACTTTCATATTACTGACTTTATAGTAAATCATAATAAAATCCAAGCAAAATGAAATATCTTATGCCATTCTCGAAGCGCTTTCAGCTACTTATAAACACATCCCTTGATATCGGTGGATATAGACAGGTGTGGTGTTCGTTTGCACAGCAACCCTAGACTGTAAGGGTAGATGTTCATTACTTTGTAGCGGTTTATGTATATAAATAATAGTAAGCTTAACTACGGGCAATAGTACAATATATTTTATTGAAACGTCAATCGGGCTGCTTTGGTTTTCTGGGCCAAAGCTAATAGGAAAAAGGTACTGCGGTTAGCTAGTAGGTGATTTATACATAGGTGCTTAAGTCTTTTTGCTCCAATAAGGAAAAGGCCCGATGCATCGGGCCTTTTTGTATGGGTTTCAATTTGTCGGATCATCGGGGAACAACGAGCGAGCAGTTGCTTGGTGGGTTCCTCACACACTATCTGTTCTCATCATCTCGACCTTGAAGCACCAGCCACGTTATCGAATGGGCAGGCAGTTCGGCCTGTAAGACTCCGGCTGACAGCGGTGTGACTGCAGTCGTGATATCGCTCACTGTCGCGGTTGTATCCTCGACTGTGTTGCTGGTTTGCTGAACACCCTGCATTAGACGCAACCCGGCCTGTCCGTCGATCTGCAGTGTCACAAGGCAGTTCTGGTCACGATGCCGGTTGATGACCGTGATCGCAATACTGCCGTCAGCGCGGCGTGTGGCTGAAGCATCGACATAAGTGACGTAAACCGGCTCGGCTGGGCCGTGTGGAGAGCTTACGCGGTCGAACGGTGTCACCGTATAGCCGTATGCCGCGACGTCGACGACCAATGCGGTTCCAGTCATGAACTGCTGGTACAGGCGGAATACGTCGAACAATGGCGTTCGCATGACCTGACCATCAACTACACGGATGGGCGCGTTGCCATTGACCATTGTCACGTAGTTGGCAATTGCGACGTTGGCGGCAAAACGGTGCATGACGTTGAAGACGCCAGCGACAAACAGCGCATCTTGCGCGCGGCGCGGGCTCTTGCGTGTCAGCTTGCTGTTAACGAGATGGCGGACATTCCATTCATCCAGTGCCAGCTTCACATCATCGGAGGCGTACAAATGCAGGTCTGTGACGACATTACGGAATTCACGCTCGAAGGCAGCGGGCAGCGCGACAAGCTGCTCATAGTTGCCGTCGTGGTCAATGAACGAGTGCCCGTACATATGTACCGACAGGTATTCCGGTAAGCGCGCAAACGTCGTCAGGACCGCTTTGTTCCAGTTGCGGTCTGTATGGCCAACGGCGACCAGATGAATCGACGGATCGAGCTTCCGCATGTACTGGGCGAACATGTTGTACTTGCGGGCATACTCTTCGGGAGGCGCGTAGCAGGTTTCCCAGCTGCCCCACGCTTCATTGCCAATACCCCATACCGGCACGTTCCAC